>ERZ1740070.126-NODE-126-length-53194-cov-14.107510_pt1 | contig 53194 bp, 55 predicted proteins | sample MGYA00581734_ERZ1740070 | MGnify/ENA primary metagenome ERZ1740070 (study PRJEB43018, sample SAMN04849744) | marine metagenome | isolation source: floating plastic debris | place: Pacific Ocean | collected 2008-09-01 | study: EMG produced TPA metagenomics... | reverse complement strand
CGTGGAGACGGCGATGTGCCTGCTCCAGAAGCGAAAGAGATTTTACGAAAGATTCTGCGACGCTCACAGGCTCGCTCACGGCTTCAGCCGCGTTATAAGAAATTGTCATTACCATCACCACTCAACTTTTGTTGTAGTTTGAGTAGATTTACAGTGCTGAACCTTATATTTCGTTAAACACATCTTGTTTTCGACCTATCTTGGTTAACAAAACAGCCGAAAGTGTTACTTTTTACGTCCAAATCACCCGATTTGTACTGGATTAGCGGCCCAAAGGCGTTCCGCGAGCGGCCCAAGCATCAACTTCTCCATCCGCAACGGCCGCGACGGCTTTCCAAGTCTTATTGACATACTGAAGCACATACGCCGCCTGCCATGCGGCGATTTCATTGCTGGCACCATCGAGCATTCGGTCCTGCACCGTCATGCTGACCGCCCCATCGCTCATACTAAGGATATCGACAACCCGCCGTTCGACGCGCTCGACTTTCTGTGCCTTATAAAATCCAAGCAGCAATCCGGTATTCTTTGCAAAATGCTCAGCCGATTTAAACGTAAAGGACCGTCCCGCCTGCGTGGTCAGGGCCGGAAAGGTCCAATGCGCAGCGATCGCGTCAGCATTATAGCTTTCAAATGCCACCACATAGGACTGGCACCAGGTTTCCAACTCAGCGCGTAGATCAGTCAAAGCTCAGCTCATCTTCGCCCAAGGGTTCGAAATAGCGAGCGACATCGGCCTCCGTGACGCCCTCTAAAGTATCAGGAGACCATTTGGGTGCGTGATCTTTGTCGATGATCACCGCTCGTACGCCCTCAATAAAATCAGCTGACTGGACCTTGCGCCAACCAATTCGGTACTCCATTCGCATATTGTCTTCGAAGGTCTCGCATTTCCCGCCATCGCGAACTTGGCGAAGAGCGACCTTCACTGTTTCCGGTGATTTAGTCCGAATGGTCTCAGCTTGCTTCAGCGCCCACTCTGATCCGTCACGCTCGAGCGCAGCGACAATGTCCTCGGCTCGATCATGGGCGAAACACGCATCGATTGTAGCGGTGTGCGCTTCAAAGCTTCCTGCCGGGACCGTATGGGTGAGCCGGGAGAGAATCTCGCCGAGCATTTCGGCCGCACCGCCTGAAAAGTCCGCCTCGGCGATCTGGATTTTGAGATTGGGTATCAGTTCAGACGGCAAGAAATGGGTGGCAACGCGGGCGGCTGCAACATCGGTCCCTTTCAAGCGTTCCCCCGTCAACGCAAGCCAGGTCCCAAGCTCACCGCGCAAGCGCGGTAGAAACCAACCGCCGCCAACATCTGGGAACAGTCCAATCCCCGTCTCGGGCATCGCAAACAGCGTGCGCTCTGTCGCGACACGGTGCGAGCCGTGCACCGAGAGACCAACGCCGCCGCCCATCGTGACGCCATCCATCACAGCGAGGTATGGCTTAGGGAACGCTTTGATCATGGCGTTCATGCGATACTCTTCCGCAAAGAATGCGCGGGCCTCTTTTCCATCGCTCAGGCCGCTCTCGCGTAGCATGGCAATGTCTCCGCCAGCGCAGAACCCTCGGCTGCCTTCGGCATGATCAATCATGACCATATGAACATTCGGGTCGAGCGCCCATGCGCGCAAGGCTGAGCGAATGCTCTCACACATGTCTAAGTTAAGGGCGTGTAGGGCTTCGGGGCGATTAAGGGTGATATACCCGACACCGCCCTGGGTTTTGGTAAGGACTGAATCTGTCATGCACTGGCGTTAGCGCGGAGCCGCCTGCCGGTCCAGAGCCTGCTAGTGTCCGCCGCCAAATATCCCGGTTCGAACATTATAGTCGGCCGCGATCTCATAATCTGGATCATCGGCGCTATCGACCATCAACTGTCCGGCTTTGCTAAGCAGTGTGTGGCAGTCCCTGGAAAGGTGACGAAGTTTAAGTGCTTTACCTTGCGCCTCATACTTTGCCGCCAAGTCTTCAATCGCTTGCAGCGCCGACTGGTCGACAACGCGCGACCGCATGAAATCGACGATCACAACGTCTGGATCTTCAGCTGGGTTGAACAGTTCGGCAAATCCAGCGGTTGACCCGAAGAAGAGCGGTCCTTCAATCTCATAGACCGTCGCGCCAGGGGTGCGGATAGAGTCACGCTGGATGATGTGAATACGCTTGGCATTGTTCCAGGCATAAGCCAGCGCGCTGACAATCACACCGACAACAACGGCAACCGCAAGGTCCTGCCAAACCGTCACGGCGGTCACGAGAATGATCACAAACGCGTCGGTCCAAGGGATCTTGGACATGATGCGCAGGCTATTCCAGGCGAAGGTTCCGATCACGACCATGAACATCACTCCGACCAAAGCCGCCAATGGAATCATCTCGATCCATTGTGAGCCCACTAGAATGAAAGCGAGCAGAAACAGCGCGGCTGAAATCCCGGACAGACGCGTGCGCCCGCCAGACTTCACATTGATCATCGACTGACCGATCATTGCACACCCGCCCATGCCGCCGAAGAAACCGGTCACGACGTTCGCCGTGCCTTGCGCGACACATTCTTGAGACGCCCCGCCGCGTTGATTGGTGATCTCCCCGACCAGGTTCAGCGTCAGCAGGCTTTCGATCAGACCAATCGCTGCGAGGATGACGGCGTATGGCAGAATGATTTCCAGCGTTTCGAGATTAAGCGGCACAGCTGGCATATGGAATGTTGGAAGGCCGCCCTGAATGCTCGCAAGGTCGCCCACGACAGGCGTGTTGATGCCAAAACCGATTACGATCGCCGCGACAACTCCAATTCCTGCCAGCGGAGCTGGGACAATCTTGGTGAGCTTCGGCAATCCCCAGATGATCAGCATGGTGACACCGATGAGCGTCAGCATGATCGCCATCTCACCACCCGGCAGCCAGTCACCGTTAGGCAGGAAGCTGTGCCCATCCGGATGCGCGGTTCCCGGAACTTGGAATTGTCCAAGCTGCGCCAGGAAGATTACGATCGCCAATCCGTTCACGAAGCCGAGCATCACCGGGTGCGGTACCAGCCGGATAAATTTCCCGAGCTTAAATACCCCTGCCCCAATTTGTAGAATGCCCATCAGAACGACCGTCGCGAAGAGATACTCAACGCCGTGCTGCGCCACGAGCGCAACCATAACGACTGCCAGCGCGCCGGTTGCGCCTGAGATCATGCCAGGGCGCCCGCCCATAACCGCCGTGATCAATCCGACCAGGAAGGCCGCGTACAGTCCGACCAGTGGCTCAACGCCCGCGACAAAGGCAAACGCCACCGCTTCCGGAACCAAGGCGAGCGCGACTGTGAGGCCCGCGAGCGTTTCGGTCTTAATCCGGCCCGGCGTAAACGTTGCGCGCTGGTTCTGCGCCCAATTGGTCAAGTTGATGCGATCTGCGTAGGCAGAAAAAGTCGAACGGGCCATGCGCGTTTCTCTAATTCAGGGAAGATGAGCGGCTGCCTAAGCGAATTCCACGCGAGCGGCCACCCCAAACTCGCAGCCGCGCCCGATTGCACACTTTTCAACGCCAAGATGATGGACAATCGCTCATGTCTACGACAGCTTACCGTCAGCAAGACAAGGAGGAGCAGATGAAGGCTCTGTTTGATATTTCAGGGAAAACCGCAATCGTCACTGGCGGTTCCAGCGGGATCGGCGCGATGATCGCACGTGGCTTCGTTGAGAATGGCGTGAAGACTTATATCTCTGCCCGCAAAGAAGGCCCGCTCATGGCCAAGGCTGAAGAGCTGTCAGAGTATGGGACTTGCATTCCGGTCCAAGCTGATCTGTCGACCGTTGAAGGTATTGAGCGCTTCGTCGCGCAAGTCTCCGAGCAGGAAGACCATGTCGATATCCTGATCAACAATGCCGGCGCCAATTGGGTCGTGCCGATTGATGACTTTCCAGAGAATGGCTGGGACAAAGTGATGACGATCAACATCAAGTCGATGTTCTTCATGACTCAGAAATGCCTCCCCCTGCTCCGCAAGAATGGCACGCCAGAAGATCCAGCGCGTATCGTGAATATCGCGTCCATTCACGGGTTCGATAATCCAGGTATGCCCGCTTACGCCTATTCAGCCAGTAAGTCGGGAGTCATCCACCTCACCAAACACCTGGCCACTGATCTCGCCAAGGACAAAATCAACGTTAACGCCATCGCGCCGGGCTTCTTCCCGAGCAACATGACCAAGGCAGCGGTCGACAATGACGAGATCTACAAGATGGCCGTTGCGCAAATCCCCCGCGGCCGCGCTGGGGAGCCGGAAGACATTGCTGGCACAGCGATCTTTCTGACGTCTCGAGCAGGCGCATGGGTTGATGGCCACACGATCGTTCTGGATGGCGGCGCGATCGCGTAAGCGTCCTAACACTCTGAATATATGGTAAATTACTGAATCTTTAGCTGGATATCCGTTTGTTAATTTGAGGAAGCACAGACACCAGCCTAAGGCGCGAGGGCTGCGTTACAATCTATTGCAAAAGGCAATCTGTAATGCAGCCTCAAAAAATACTTTTATCCACGGCTTTGACGCTTTCCTGTTTCCTCCCCTTAGCTCAAGCGGAGGATTGGTATGCGGAAACCTTTATCGCAGGAATTTTCGCCGACGGCTCAGACGGTGCCATTGGTCCCGATCAAAACGAAATGTCGAGCTTGGGCCTCAGGGGCGGCTATCAACTCACAAAGAACTTCAGTTTAGAGTTGGAAGCTCAAACAGGCTTGGACGGCGATAGAAGCTACGCCCTAGGACTTGGTGAGATCAACCTGCACGCAGCGTACGGGCTGTTTGGAAAATACTCTGTGCCAGTTAGCGACCGATTCTCTCTGCACGGCCGTGTGGGCCTGGCATCCAATGAATACAAAGTAGAGTCTAATCTCGGCGGAGAAATCATAACCACCTCTGAAAGCATTGCCTTTGGTGTTGGGACCAAGCTCAATTTGACTGATTCACTCTATTTGCGCGGTGACCTCATGCAGAACAATTCTGTATCAGCAGACTCGAATTCAGTCTCAATCGGCGCCGGCGTCCGTTTCTAAGACTCGACTGAGTTAGACCTTACAAGAGCGACGAAACCTTAGAAGACCGATAACCACCTGTAATGCTGATTATATTTCAATAGTTTAATTTGAAGACAAACCTCGATCCGCATAGGGACCGAGGGCTGCGTTACAACCAATTCCAAAAGGCAATCTGTAATGCAGCCCCATAAACTTTTCTTATCCGCGGCGCTTGCCCTCACCTGTTTCCTTCCCGCAGCGCAAGCTGAGGATTGGTATGCCGAAGGCTTCGTTGGGGGCATCGTCGCGAATGAGGCATCGGATCTAACAACCAGGAGTCAATCATTACTGCCAACCATCGGCTTGCGAGGCGGCTACCAACTCTACGATAATTTTAGTATCGAAGGAGAAATCCAAACCAGCGTCGACTCTGACGTAGTGCTTTATGCGCGGGAGATTTCAACGGTCGAGCTTCGTTCTTCCGTTGGCCTTTATGGAAAATACTCAGTCCCTCTCAATGAGCGATTCAGTCTTCACACTCGTCTAGGCTTTGCTTCGTCGGAGTTCGAGACGAAAACGGGGGGAAGAAAAGAGTTCATTGATACTCATGAAGGTCTTGCCTATGGCGTGGGTGGAACGTTTGATGTTACCAACACATGGTATTTGCGCGGCGATGCCACGCGATATGATTCAAACGTCGCAGAGACCGACTCCGTCTCGATCAGTGCGGGCCTCCGCTTCTAAGCCTCCAGGGGGCAGCCCTCTATCGTAATGCGATGCATGATCCGGCGCTGGCCCTGATAATCGTTCAGGGCCCAGTGCCAGGTCGAGCGGTTGTCCCACATAGCTATTGATCCCGGCTCCCATTTGAACCGATGATGGAAACCGTGACCGGTGAAAACGTGGGTAAATAGGTCTGAGAGCAGTTCATCGCTCTCGACCTTATCCATGCCAACAACTTCGCGGGTGAAAGCCGGATTCACGTAAAGCGCCTTTTTGCCCGACAAAGGATGCTTGATGACAATCGGGTGTTCGGGATCGGTTAGCTTTTCAGCCGCATCAGAGTTTCCGATACGATTGGTGCCATCATCGTGCGATCCAGCGTCTGATGTGTTGTAATAACTGTCTGGCCCTTCGCCAAAAATATGCTTGCCGGAATGCAGCGCGGAGCGGCCCTCAACCTTTTCCTTCAGCGCGTCGGGCAGAGTTTCATATGCCTTATACATCGAGGCAAACATCGTATCGCCGCCGCTCTGGGGGAGCTCACGTGCGACCAGGACCGAGCCTAGGGCTGGTTCATGGTCATAAGAGTGATCAGTGTGCCAACCGCCGCCAATATTGTCCTTCTGGTCCGCTTCCTTGGCCACGAGCGCAATCTGCGGGTAGTCAGGATGCGCCGCAAAGAAACGATTGATATTGATATCGCCAAACCTTTCCGCGAACGCGATATGGTCGTCTTCGCTTGTGTCTTGGCCACGGAAAAAGATCACGCCGTGCTCAGCAAAAGCCTCTTGGATGGTTCGAAACTCTGCATCGCTCAGGTTCTTGATATCGACGCCGGTAATCTCAGCGCCTAATCCATCAACAGCCGTAATTTGCATCTTCTAACTCCTCCTCGGGCTTCATCTTTTGGAAGCTTCCGAGGAGATCATACGAGCTTTCCCTTGCGGCGATCAAGTCGCTCCTTTGAATAGCTTTCGACCAAGCGGCAAACGGTCTAATAACCAAGCTATGAGCTCAACCGCCCCCCATCTTGTCTTGATAAGCGGCCCTGTCGGCGTCGGCAAAACCTCCGTCGCACAGGAAATGAGCAGCCTGTTGGTCGAGAGCTCAATCGCTCACACATTTGTCGACCTTGATGCCCTGACCTACACCTACCCACGTCCGCACAATGACCCATTCGGACAGGCCTTAGCGTTGAAGAATTTGCAAGCGGTGTGGGCCAACGCGCAAGACGTTGACCCCGGCATATTGCTGATCGCGCGGGTCATAGAGACTGAAGATGGGGCCCGCAAAATTGCGCAGGCGGTCCAAGCTGACACATGCACGATCGTTCAACTCCGCGCGAGTGATGAGACGCTCCTAAAACGTGTCCGCCAGCGCGAAACTGGAACCGGAAGAGCCTGGCATGAGGCTCGCGCTCTGGACCTCTCACGAAGTCTGTCAGCGACTAGTTTTGCAGATCTCATTTTGAACACGGATCAACGTAGCCCCATCGATCTCGCGAAAGAGCTTTTACAACGCCTCGCTCTTGATCAGTCGAACAAAAAAGAACGGCTTTAGCCTTTAAGCATATCCCGGCTGACAATGACCCGCATGATTTCATTCGTGCCTTCCAGGATTTGGTGCACGCGCAGATCTCTAACAATTTGCTCTACCCCATACTCGGCCAAATAACCGTAGCCACCATGGATCTGGAGCGCATCATTCGCGACTTTGAAGCCGGTGTCCGTCACGAAACGTTTCGCCATCGCGCACCAACGTGTCGCGTCAGGGGCTTTCGCGTCGAGCTTTGACGCCGCTTCGTATAGCATCACCCGTGCCGCCTGGAGTTCGGTTTCCATATCGGCGAGCTTGAACTGAATAGCTTGGAAGTCGGCGATAGGCTTTCCGAATTGCTGACGCTCTTTGGCATAGACCAGTGCTTTGTCGAGCGCCCTTTGAGCGCCGCCCAGTGAGCAGGCCGCGATATTCAGACGGCCACCATCAAGACCCGCCATGGCAAACTTAAACCCCTGCCCCTCTTCGCCGATCCGGTTCGCTGATGGCACACGCACGTCATCGAGCATGACCTGCCGCGTCGGCTGTGAATTCCAGCCCATCTTCTTTTCATTACTGCCGAAACTCAGTCCTCGTGTGCCAAGCGGAATGATAAAAGCCGATACGCCACGAGCGCCCGCGTCTGAGGTCTTGGCCATGAGAACATAGACATCGCTGGTTCCGGCGCCGGAGATAAACTGTTTCGAGCCATTCAGAATGTAATCGTCCCCGTCCCGGACAGCGGTCGTCTTCATCGCCGCCGCATCTGATCCAGACCCAGGCTCGGTCAGACAGTATGACGCCACCAAATCCATACTTGTGAGTTTCGGCAACCAAGCTTTACGCTGGTCGTCAGAGCCGAATTTATCGATCATCCAGCTCGCCATATTATGGATAGAGATGAACGCGGCCGTCGAAACATCTCCATAAGAGAGCTGCTCAAAAATCAGCGCCGCATCGAGGCGGCCAAGCGCCGATCCGCCGACATCCTCGCCGACATAGATGCCCGCAAAACCTAGCTCTGCCGTGTCTTTGATGACATCGACAGGAAAGTGTTTTTGCGCGTCCCAGTCCGATGAGTGCGGCGCCAGGCGATCGGCGGCAAATCGCTTCGCCATATCCTGGATCATAACCTGTTCTTCTGTCAGGCGAGTGGTCATAGCAATTGGCCCTCTTTATGCTTATTAGGCGGCACAGATGCCATAGGGGATTCGTTCGTCAATGTCTGACCTTCCGGAAGGATATTCTATCACAGCTGCAGAGCTTAATGATATTCCTGCGCTTATCGCCGTCGATAAGGCAGCATCTTCTATGTTTGCAGCAACCGGTTTGCTGAGCGAAGATGCGCTCGACGACCATGTTCCCGCTGAGGTTTTTGAAGCAGAGATCCCGCTTTTCAACGTCTTCGTGGCGCGCAACCAGCACGGCTGGGCGATAGGCTTCGCCCTGATCCGTATGCGCGGTAATGGGCTATACTTGGACCAGGTGAGCGTGCATCCCGATCATGGTCAGAAAGGCGTTGGCCGGGCTCTGCTTATTCGCATCCTTACCGAAGCGGAGCTTAGAAAACTGCCGCATGTCAGCTTATCGACTTTTCGCGATGTGCCCTGGAACGGTCCTTTCTATGCGTCGATGGGCTTCAAAGAAATCCCGAGTGAAAAGCTCGAACCCTATATGCGAGAGATTGAAGATGCGCAGAGACCGTTTATGGACGTGACCAAGCGCTGCTTCATGCGCCGAAAAGTTCGCCGCGCCCTCTTTCGGTTTGGCGCACCAAAGCCGGAGACAGAATGAGCATTCCGTTCAACCAATCCTTTCCCGCAACCCGCCTGCGCCGTCTGCGCCAATCCGGCTGGGTCCGTAACCTGACGGCCGAAAACACGCTCACACCCTCTGATCTGATTTGGTCCATGGTTGTGCATGACGGCGATGAGGCGAAGGTCCCTGTCGCAGCGATGCCCGGCCTGAACCGGCTGAGTGTCGCCGAAGCTGCAAAAGCCGCGAAACGTGCAAGCGCTCTTGGAATTCCCGCCATTGCGATCTTCCCGCACATCAATCCGGCGCACAAAGACGAAGAAGGCAGCGAAAGCCTCAATCCCAATGGCATGATCCCGACGGTGATTAAGGCGATGAAAGACGCGGCTCCAGATGTCGGCGTGATTTGCGACGTCGCCTTGGACCCTTTTACCAGCCACGGCCACGACGGCCTGATCGATGAAAGCGGCTATGTACTGAATGATGAAACCACGGCCGTCTTGGTTGAACAGGCTTTGGTTCAAGCGGAAGCAGGCGCTGACGTCGTCGCGCCCTCAGACATGATGGACGGCCGCATCGGGGCGATCCGCGCCGCGTTGGAAGAGAGCGGTCATACGAACACGCTAATTCTCTCTTATGCGGCCAAGTATGCGAGCGGCTTTTACGGCCCTTACCGCGAAGCGATCGGCTCGGCGACAGCCCTGATCGGAGATAAGAAGACCTATCAGCAGAACCCCGCCAACACGGACGAGGCCTTGCGCGAAGTCGCGATGGACATCGAAGAAGGCGCTGACATGGTTATGGTCAAACCCGGCCTGCCCTATCTCGATATTGTCCGCCGCGTTTCTGAGACGTTCCAAATCCCGACCTTCGCGTTTCAAGTGTCCGGCGAGTATGCGATGATCCAAGCCGCCGCGCAAAACGGCTGGATCGATGGCGATCGCGTGATGATGGAAACCCTGCTCAGCTTTAAACGCGCAGGCGCCAGCGGCATCATCACATATTTCGCTGAAGCCGCGGCTGAGAAACTGTCCTAATAAGTCCCGATCACGGTGTTATTGGCACAGCTATAGCCAAGCGTTGAACCTGTTTCGGGTGATGTTCCATTCATGATATTGCAGGTCCCATTGCCTTTCAGCACGGATCTGATCGCGCGGCAGTGCATAACCGCCGGATGAATCCCCGCAATACCAGCGGTCACTTTAATTTTCGAGAAGTTCGTTTTCTTTTCCAGATTCATCGTCTTGCTCGCACCGGCCGTGATCGATAGGGCATTTCCTTTTTTGTCACCATTCTCTTTTCGGGCAGTGACGCGGATCGTCATAGCCGACGAAATCTGCGCAATCTGCGAATTGCCGCTCCCTGAAGCTTTGCCAGTATGGTTCTTGAATTTGATATTGCACTTGCCGCCATCCCAGCATGGCAGATCGGAAATATCGCAAACGGATGCGGACGCAGATGCACCCCCGAGAGCAACAGCAAGTGTCAGGAGCGCGGTTTTAAACGTTTTCATATTCGGGACCTTTCTGGACAACCTTCAATGCGATCCAGTGTAGCCGCGAGAACTAGCAGATCGGCTGTCGAATCCGACAGGGTGTTCATCCCGAAGCGGTTCGGTGCTAAACAGGACTGGAAGGTGGGGTGAACATGTCCAAACCAGAAAATGTCATCGCAAAGAAGCTGGTCAACGCCTTGATGAAGGACGCAGAGGTTGGCGACCGCGCACAGCGCCTATTGGGCACGGGCGGGCGGTTCGGCACCAATGCCGCAAAAAAGCTGATGGGCGGGCTCTGGGTGGGCGGAACGGCCTACCTGACTGAAAGTGCGGTCGAGTTTCATCCGAACGGCATCAATCGTATGCTACACAAAGACCCAGACTCGATGAGCGTTATCCTCCCCCTCCGCAGCATAACATCGGTTGAAACGCGCTTTGGGATCGGGACACAGATCATCGATGTTAAGACGGCGATCGGCACTCTCTCAATTCGCTGTTATGGCGCGCAAGGATTTGCGAAGAAGATTGAAGCCGCCCGCAGCGCTTAAGTGGATCCGGGGATCTGGTGAACGGCACGCTGTTTCCACAGCTCAATGTCCGCATACGACTCAACCGGCAGCGAGATATCGGTTGCAATCAGACGATCGAAGAGCACTGGCCGGTCGAGAAGCGCATTGATCTGATCTTGCAACGCCTCGCGGTCTATCGGTATCCCATAACAGAGACTGATATGGGGATCGAAATCGCGGCTTGGTCGAAATCCGGGACAGCGCTCTAGCGCTGCGCGCGCCTGCAGAAGCTGCTCGGTCGGCTCGAACCGCACGAATAGGGACATGGTGAAGCTTGGCGAATGAGCAACTTCTGTGGGGCGCAGCTCCAAGCCGCGCAAACGCTCAAATACTTCACTCAAATTGGGCTCCGTGTCCGTAAAAGATCCGAACGAAAGATGCGGATGGAACCGCGGCGCGCCTTGCTGATCCGCAAGCGCATTCACGACCTTTTGAAACCGAACCGCGTGGTCTGGAGCTGGCACGAGCCAATAGGCGATGATCTCTTCGCGCTTAGTCATCCCAGGTTTGATACCTCTTGCGCATATCAGCCAGACCATCGAGAACGATTTCTTCGAGCACATCCATGTCGACATCGTCCAGCTTGTTCACATAGAGGCATGATTTACCGAGCTTATGCTTTCCGAGGCGGCCGAGTTTTTCCTGCATCTCATCCGCTCGATATCCCGGCAGGATATAGAAGACTAGATTACCTTTTCGCGGACTGAACCCAGTCAGCATAAACTCCCCTTCTCGGCCGCTTTCATATTTATAATGGTAGCGTCCATAACCGATAATGCTCGGGCCCCACATCCGCGCCTTTAGACCCGTCACACGGGCAAAGAAATCGAGCAAGATGTCGCCATCCGTCCGTCGCTTAGGATTGTCCAAGGACGCAACAAAGTCTTTAGGCTCAACCTGGGTGACCTGAGTTTTGTTTTCCGTTTTTGCCATATCATCCTCCCTCACAAGAGCTTAGCCGATCGACACCGTCGCGCCCAGGTCAAGAACAAGAATGAGCGCGATTGCGATTAGCAAAAGCAAGACCGACAGCGCCATATTGATCGCCATGGCCCGGTCCGCACCTTTCTTTTCAAGCCAAGTGCGCGGTCGAATACCTCTCAAACGAAACACAACGAGCGCCGACAAAACCAAACTCGCAACATTGAGCGAGAGCAACAGCCCAGCTCGCGAGGCAAGCGCAAACTCTCCTGTGCCAAGGAACAGTCCCACCGCCGCACCAGGCGGCAATAACGCGGCCGCAACCATCACTCCCACGAGCGTCGAGTTTGCACCGCGTGTGAGCGACAGCGCTGCAGCAGCTCCCGCCGCAATCGCCAGCGCCATCCCATCCAACCTGACCTCGGCGCGGGACATCAGCTCACGGCTCGAAAAATCGACTGGGATCATGAATGATATCAAAATCGCGCATCCAAGCGCCAGCGCGATGCCGAGCCCGAGTGTCTTGACCGCACCAAATAAGAGTTTCCGATCTCCCAAGGCTGCGCCCAAAGAAAGGCCAAGGATTGGTCCCAGCAAAGGCGCGATCACCATCGCGCCGATGACGCCCGCGACACTGTTCGAGTGCAAGCCTATCGCCGCAACGATCGTCGACAGGACAACGAAAATCAAAAAATCTCGGTCGAGCTTCGCGTCCGCTTGGACGTCCTGATAAATCTCTTCGCGGAGCGCCATTTTGCGCTGGTTCGCACGCTTGTTTTTCAGGTCCTTGTCTTCAGGAATGGCAGGCGCCGTCGCTTCGATGGGTACTAGCGATATCCGCCAGTCTTTTTCCTCTTCGAGACAGGCTTGCAGATTGTCGACTAGCGTTTGCCTTGTGCCATCGCGTAGAAAGACCAAAACCATCCGCCGATCCTGCCGCTCTAACGGCACGACAATGTAGTCGATAGGATCCGCGGCGCGGATCGCTTTCAGGGCGGTTTCATACGCCTCCCCTTCGCGCATGTGGAGATCGAGCCGCCGCATCTAGTTTGGCTTACGTCCCATGCGCGCGAGCAGGCTGCTTGTGTCCCAGCGCTGTCCGCCCATGGCTTGGATGTCTGCATAATATTGATCGACCATAGCCGTCACCGGAAGGCTGGCGCCATTCGCGCGGGCCGTATCGAGCGCGATCCGCAAGTCTTTGCGCATCCAGTCGACCGCAAACCCGTGCTCATAGTGGCCATCGCGCATGGTCTCCCAGCGATTTTCCATTTGCCAGCTTTGCGCCGCGCCGCCGCTAATCGCTTCGATGACTTTTGCAACATCGAGGCCTGCTTCATCAGCGAAATGCATCCCCTCAGCGAGGCCCTGCACGATGCCTGCAATACAAATCTGATTGACCGATTTGGCCAACTGCCCCGCGCCGCTGTCGCCGATCAGGGTCATGCGCTTGCCATAGGCTTGCATAATCGGCTCAGCCTTCGCGAACGGCGCGGCATCGCCGCCGCACATGATTGTCAGCTGCCCGTTTTCTGCGCCCGCCTGCCCACCAGAGATTGGCGCGTCGACAAAGGCCGCGCCTTTTTCACCTGCGCGCGCGTAAAGCGACCGTGCGAGACCTGCACTGGCAGTTGTGTGATCCACAATGATCGCCCCAGCACCAAGGCTTGGTTCTAGCGCATCATAGACGGCGAGCACGTCGGGATCATCGCCGAGACAGAGCAGAATGAAGTCCGCACCGATGACAGCATCGGCTGGGGTCGCTGAGGCTTTACCATCAAACTCTTTGGCCCAGGCGTCAGCTTTCGCGCCTGTCCGGTTCCAGACTGTCACCTCATGACCAGCCTTCACCAAATGCCCCGCCATGGGATAGCCCATGACCCCTAAACCCAAAAACGCTACGCGCGCCATATGCGCCCTCCTCATCTCATCGTCCGGTTAGATCGAATAAATTTCATTTAAATCGAACAACCGATTCAAAACCGATATTCACCGTGATGCACTATTGCACGTCACCAGACCAGAAGGGTCTGTAGGGAAAAATATGGCTATTGCTTATTCATCCCGGCGCACTCGGGGCAGAAGGCCCGCTGCGTCCGCCCGCAAGATGGGCACCTGGAAGCTCGCCTATGCCGACTTCCTGACGGCACTTTGCGCCTTTTTTCTGATCATGTGGATCATTCACGGCATCTCAGCTGGTGAACGCGAGAACCTGGCGCAGCAATTTGGCTCCGATAAGTCGGCCGAAATGATCAGCGAGTCTGTCGAAGCGCCAGCAACCTCCACCCTCGCTTCAGATTTGCGAAATGATCCAGCGCTCTCAGCCTATGGGGCATCTGTGCGGATCAGCGAAGATCCTGACTTTATTCGTATCGACCTGTCGGACATGGCCGAGCGGCCTTTGTTTGAAACAGGTGATGGCCGCCTCAACCCAACCGGCGAACATCTCATCCGCCTCGCTGGTCGAGCGATTGCGATGCTCGACCTGCCAGTGACCATTGAAGGTCACACCGATGCGCACCCGAGCCTCACGCAAGGCTATTCGAATTGGGAATTGTCAGCCGACCGCGCCAATTCTGCCCGCCGTCTACTCATGGAAGCTGGGGTCAACGAAGCGCGAATCAAAGGTGTCGCCGGCCTCGCGCATACGCAGCCGCTTCTACAAGATGCGCCGGAAGACGCCGCCAACCGTCGTATATCGATTGTTCTGGTCATTCGCGACAAGACCGCCTAATCAATAGGCGTCCGACGAGAATCATCCGGGAGGCGGAATGACCGCAGACTTATTGGCTCACTGGCCCATGTGGGCGAGCCTAGCGGCCGTTGGGGTAACAATCATCTTCTACATGCTCGATCGCTGGTCGATGGAGCTGGTGTCGATCTGTGTGATCGCCGCGCTTTTATTGCTGTTCAGCCTTCCAGGTGCGACCGCTTCAGACGGCACAGAAGTCTCGGTCGCCGTGTTACTTTCGGGTTTTGCTAATCCGGCTTTGATCACAATCATGGCCTTACTCGTGGTCGGCCAAGGTCTGTTCCAAACTGGCGCGCTCGAAGGCCCGACCAAGGCTCTCGTACGCTCTTATGATCAGCGCCCCGCCTTGACGCTACTCGGGGCTTTCTTCGCTGTCTTCTTCACCAGCGCTTTCACGAATAACACGCCCGTCGTGATCATGTTTTTGCCAATCATGTCAGCCATCGCGGCGCGGATGGGCGCTTCGACATCGCGCCTAATGATGCCACTCAGTTTCGTGTCGATCTTTGCCGGGATGACGACCCTGATCGGAACGTCCACCAACTTGCTCGCCGCAGACGCCTATGAGCGCCTGACGACGGAACAGCTCGGCTTCTTTGATCAGTCCGTTTTCGGCTTAATGCTCGCTGGCGTTGGCATGCTCTACTTGTTGATTGCCTCACGCATCCTGTTGCCGAACCGCGAAGACTTTACCGAGACGATGATGAAGTCGGGCAAACAGTTCGTTGCTCAGTTTGAGGTCACACCAGGCCATTTCTTGGATGGCAAAGAAGCGATTGCCGGCATGTTCCCGGATCTGAAGGACATGACCGTACGGATGATCCAGCGCGGAGAGCGCGCTCTTCTCCCTCCTTATGACGAGGTCCGCCTACTGCCGGGCGACTTGGTGATCGTCGCCGCGACCCGCCAAGCGCTGACGGATTTGTTGTCCGATAAGCCAGCTATGCTGGAAGACATCTGGCAGACCGGCGTTCCGGAGACAGACGATACCGGGGAAAGCCAACTCGGCCTGGTCGAAGCGGTGATTGCCCCCGGCTCTCGTATGGCTGGGCGCACGGTCGAAATGCTCGGCTTTCGTCGGCTTACGCGCGCGGTGACACTCGGCATTCAGCGTCGTAGCCGCATGATTCGAACCAAGCTCGGTCAAATCCGCTTAGAAGCAGGTGACACACTCCTGCTTTGCGGTCCGATCAGCGCCTTTAGAGACCTTAGAACGAGCCGCGACCTGATCTTACTCGAATGGTCACAAAGTGAGTTCCCGACAACCGCCCGCGCTCAGGTCGCCCGTTTGATCACCGTCGGCATGGTCGTCGCGGCAGCCACGGGGCTCGCCTCAATCACCCTCGCTTCCATCGTTGCAGCAACGTTGATGATCTTGCTTCAGTGCTTGAACCATCGCCAGGCCGCCCGTTCGCTCGATTTGCGAATCTACCTCGTGATCGCTGCCGCGCTCGCTATGGGCGCAGCCCTAGAAAGCACGGGCGCAGCAAAGATGCTTGCCGAACTGGTTGTGCTCCTCGCCTCGCCATATGGAACACTGGCCGTTCTGTCGGCGATCTTCCTCGCCGTGGCGGTCCTGACCAATATTCTGAGCAATGCGGCGACAGCGGTCCTGTTCACACCGATCGCCATATCTGCCGCCGAACAGACGGGATCTGACCCATTTCCGTTCTTACTGGCTGTTATTTATGCAGCGAACTGTGCCTTCGCGACACCCATTGCATACCAGACGAATATGTTGGTTATGGGCCCAGGGCATTATAAGTTTGGGGATTTTTTGAGGTTTGGTGGGCCACTTGTGATCCTAATGTGGGCGGCATTTACGATGATCGCCCCTTGGCGCTTTGGGCTTTAGGTGCGTAAAATAATGATATGAAGCTAGATGAGTCGCTCTTTCTTCTCCCGGGTATCCGGCACGGACTGCGTTTCTACGTAACAAGCGCAAGCCCTTGCCCGTATTTGCCTGGCCAGATTGAGCGCAAAGGGTTTACCCACCTCACCCAGGACAATCCTGACGCCCTACACGATCAGCTCAGCCGTGCCGGCTTCCGCCGCAGTCAAGGTGTTGCCTATCGTCCGGCGTGCCCGACTTGCAATGCCTGTCGTTCTGTTCGGGTTGACGTTCCAAACTTCAGCCCAAGCCGTAACCAGCGCCGAGTCATTCGAGCCAATGCTGATTTGGTAAGAAGGCCCGTCGAAGCCCGAGCCAATCGCGAATATTTCCGTTTGCTTAAGACCTATCTGCGAAGTCGTCATGACGGGGGCGGTATGTCAGACATGGGGTATCGCGAGTTCTGTGCGATGGTAAATGATAGTCCGGTTCAGACGCTGATGTTCGAATATCGCATCGGCGAGGCAGAAAATGCCCCACTCGCAGCAGTGTCACTGACCGACGTCCTGCGTGATGGATTCTCCATGGTATACACATTCTTTGACCCAAGCCTGCGTCGCAGGAGCCTTGGGTCCTATATGATCCTTGATCATATAAAGCATGCTTGTGACCTTGGCTTACCGCATCTCTATCTGGGATACTGGATCAAGAATAGCGAGAAAATGGATTATAAGCGGCGCTTTCAGCCGCTTGAGGTGCTTGATGGCGGACGCTGGCGCCCCTTAGAAAATGAACAATAAATCAACGGGAGAAACCGGATGATCGACCGCCGAAAACTCTTAGGTGCGGCCACGCTCGGCGCGGCTGGACTTGCAACCACAGCCTGTAGCCAATCTGCGAGTGACGGAGACGGCGTTGCCGCGCCTGCAGTCCGTCGCCGCAAAACGCGCCTGACCATGACCACGACCTGGCCAAAGGATCTGCCTGGCCTCGGTGCAGCCGCGCAGCGTGTCGCAGACCGGATCAATGCGCTGTCAGATGGCCAAATGGAGGTGAACGTCTACGCCTCTGGCGAATTGGTGCCAGCCTTTGAAGCATTTGACGCCGTCGCGTCTGGCAATGCCGACATGTATCACGGTGCCGATTATTACTGGCAGTCTAAGTCCAAGGCGTACAACTTCTTCACCGCCGTCCCAATGGGCATGACCGCTGCCGAAATTATGGGCTGGATCGATTTTGGTGGTGGACAAGCGCTGTGGGAAGAGCTGTCCGGTCAATACGGTATCATCGCGTTCCAAGGTGCCAATACAGGTCATCAAATGGGTGGCTGGTTCCGTAAGGAAATCAATAGCCTGGACGATTTGCGTGGCCTAAAAATGCGCATTCCTGGCCTTGGCGGCGACGTCATCCGGGCGCTTGGCGGCGCAGCCGAAGCGCTTCCCGGCAACGAGATTTATCAAGCGCTACAGACCGGCCGGATTGACGCCACCGAATGGGTTGGGCCTTGGAATGACTATTTCCTCGGCTTCCACCGTGAAGCGAAATACCATTACGGACCAGGCTTCCATGAGCCCGGCAGCGCGCTGGCGGTCGGAATCAATCGCAATAAGTGGGACAGCCTTACGCCAACAGAACAAGCGATCATTCGCAGCGCCTGTAACGAGGTCAATCACCTCTCCGTCGGCGAGTTCACCTATCAGAACGGCGTCTATCTCGAAAAGCTCGTCAATGAAGAAGGCATCGAACTGCGTCGCTTCCCAGACCCGGTGATGGCGCGCATGAAAGAAGCCTCCGCCGACGTCCGCAGCGATGCCGGATCTGGCGGCGACCTTGAACGACGGATCTATGAGAGTTTCGAAGACGCTCTAAAGAAAATGCGCGGCTGGGCGAGCATTTCTGACGGACCTTATTTGGCGTCACGCGAGCTCTAACGAAAAGACTCCACTAAGGGGCATAATGGGCGGAAATCATGGAGAGTTTTGTATCAATCGCTGGAACGGGATTGCGCTATGCGGGCTATGGTCTGCTGCCGCTTCTGGTCCTGCCAATTCTCTTGCTGGCGATCCCTGGTCCGCTTGCTGCACCTGCGCGGCTGCTTCGGGGATTGATTGATCGGATTAGCGGCGTCGCCATGGCGTTTGCCGTGAGCGCCGCATTCCTGATCATTCTCATTCAACTTGCTGCCGTGCTCCTACGCTATGTCTTCGGGCTCAGTTTCAGCTGGCTCAATGACAGCGTCATCTTCTCGTTCGCGATGATTTTCATGCTCGGCGCCGCGGCGACCTTGCGCGATGACGGGCATGTGCGCGTCGATATTTTGCGCCCTCGATTTGGGCCGAAGACCAAAGCGAGCATTGAGATGTTCGGATCGCTTGCCTTCATCGTGCCGATCGGAATTTTGATCCTGTATTCCGCCTCCGGCCTGATTGCGCGAACTTGGACCGACCTCGAACCGTTCAATGAGAGTGACGGTCTGCCGATCCAGTATCTGTTTAAAACACTCGTCCCGATCTTCGCCGTTTTGATGATCTCGCAGGCGCTCAGCCAAGCGCTGAAGTCAGCTATGATCATTCGCGGCTTGGAAGCTGACACTTCCGATGACCATCAAGCTGGGGGGGCCGTCTGATGGAACTCGAACTCCTCCTTGCTCTCGGCATGTTTCTAGCAGCCATTATGGCTTTGCTTGCAGGATATCCCGTAGCGCTCACACTGGGTGGTGTCGCGCTTATCTTTGGATTGATTGGGGTTGAGCTTGGCCTCATTCCCTTGCCGATCTTGCGCAACTTGCCGAGCCGCATCCTCGGCTCAATGGAAAACCAGGTCCTTATTGCGGTTCCGCTCTTCGTCTTAATGGGCGTGATCTTAGAACGCTCCCGCGTGGCGGATGATTTGCTGCAGACGGCAAGCCGGTTACTCGCACGCGTACGCGGCGGCCTTGGCTACGCTGTTGTAATCGTAGGAGCGCTCTTGGCCGCCTCAACCGGCATTGTTGGCGCAACCGTCATCACAATGACGCTGATCGCCCTGCCAACCATGCTCCGCCAAGGGTATGATCCCAAACTCGCCACCGGCACGATCGCGGCGAGCGGGACACTTGGTCAAATAATCCCGCCGAGCATTGTCTTGATCCTACTCGCCGACGCGGTTTCAAACGCGAACCAGTCTGCTGCGATGCGATCCGGCGGCGGCGCGGGTGTTGTCTCGGTCGGTGATCTGTTCGCCGGGGCGCTTTTGCCCGGTTTGATGTTGGTTGGCCTCTACCTGCTCTACCTCGTGATCACCGCAATCCTGAACCCGAGCGCAAGCCCCGCCGCAACCGTGGATGAGGATGCCGAACCGCTCTCCGCGGCTGAGATTGCGCGCAGTCTCGGTGCGCCTTTGCTGCTCATCATTGCCGTGCTCGGATCTATTCTGGGCGGTCTTGCCTCCCCCACAGAAGCGTCGGCGATTGGCGCAGGCGGCGCCTTGCTCTTGGCTGGGCTGCGTCTGGCAAAAGAACACGGCAAGACCGGCGACCTCGGCAGTATTTGGGGGGCCTTTTTCAGCCTGCTTTTGTTGGGCGTATTATCGAACCTCATGAACTTAACGGCGAACCGCGAAGTGATCCCAACCGGCGACATGATCGGCATCGTCTTTGCGGGGCTGCTCAGCCTTGTCTTTTTGGGCGGTCTCTTGTCGGCAGCCCGCGTGTTAATCCGGGCCAATCAGTTTGGCAGCGCACTTTCGTCTGGCGTTCAGATCACCAGCATGGTGTTCCTGATCCTGATCGGTGCGAGCTTATTTGCGCTCGTTTTTCGCGCTTATGGCGGGGATCACTATGTCGAGGCCTTGCTGACAAGCATTCCGGGCGGTCTTTGGGGTGCCCTCGCGGTGACCATGTTGGTTATGTTTATCCTGGGTTTCTTCTTGGACTTTATCGAAATCGTCTTTGTTGTTGTCCCGATTGTTGCACCGCCATTGATTATCTTAGGCGCCGATCCGGTGTGGCTCGCCATCCTGATGGCGCTCAACCTCCAGACCAGCTTCCTGACGCCACCTTTCGGCTTCGCGCTGTTCTATTTGCGCGGCGCCGCGCCTGATGGGGTAGAGACACTGGATATTTGGCGCGGTGCAATCCCATTCATCGGGCTACAACTAATTATGATTGCTTTGGTCGCTGCCGTTCCAGCACTCGCAACGTGGTTGCCGACAATTCTTGGATAGGCTCTTGCGCAGCGTAGACATCAGTCACGATCGCCCGTCATACTAGCTGACATCTTAAAAGTGGGGACGATTATGCCAAACGCACAAGGATCAATCACAGCCATCTTGTTTTGCCTGTTGGTGGCCGCTTGTGCGACAAGCAATACGCCCCTCTCCAGCGATCGATTCGCAGTGCCAACTCAAGTCATCTTCGATACTGACTTTGGCGGCGATGCAGATGATCTCGGCGCGGTCGCCATGCTACATTACTATGCCGATCGAGGCGATATTGATCTGCTCGCAATAGCGAGCTGGTCGCATGAAGAATATGCGTTGCCGGCATTGGCTGCGGTCAACCAGTTCTACGGCCGCCCTGACTTGCAACTTGGCGTGCGCGAAGTCGATCCATGGCGGACAGATTGGAACTACAACAAAGTGATCGCCGACCAATTCCCGTACCAAGCAGACACTGTGTCTAATGCGGAACCCGCCGTCGCCTTGTATCGCCGACTATTGGCAAACGCTGCCCCGAACTCGATCACGATTGTGACAGTCGGACCGCTCGCGAACATTCACAACCTGCTAAACTCCGAGCCTGATGCTGTTTCGGACAAATCAGGCACCGAATTGGTGAGCGAGAAAGTCAATCAGTTCGTCATCATGGGCGGCCAATTCCCGGAAGGCATCACGGCGCACGGCCCGGAATGGAATTTTGACGGCAATATGCAAGGGGTCACTCAGGAGGTTCTGCAGATGATCGAGCGCCCCATCATTTTCAGCGGATATGAAGTCGGTGAGGCCCTCAAATACGGCGCCGATCTAAATCAGCACCCACACGAAACGCCGCTTTATGTAGGCTATAAATATTTCAGCGAACACGCCCCGTGGATGAAGCAGGACTATCAAGGGAAGGTCCTCGACAATTCATCCTTTGATCAAACCGCAGTTATGTATGCCGCCATCAATGGCGACAACGACTACTGGACGCTGAGCGCCCCCGGAAAGCTAAGTGTCGACGAACGAGGTGTCGGAACCTGGTCGGAGGCCGAGAATGGTAACCATCGATTTCTGGTTTTGACGGATCAAACAGAGTCAACGGTGGCGGAGATTGCAGCGGCTATGACGCATTAGGCGCTTCAGTTGTCCTTAAAAAGCAAAAGCGCCGTTGCCAATCTCTGATTGGCAACGGCGTTTAATTTCGGGCACGTAAAGCTGCGTGCTAGAACTTCACTTCCGGTGGCGTACTCATGCTGGCCCGGTCTTCACCGAGGTCAAAGAACTCACGCGGCTCGAAATTGAAGCTGCCAGCGACAAGCGATCCCGGAAATTGCTCACGGGCCGTATTATAGTCCTGCACAGCAGAGTTATAGAACCGGCGCGCCGCGGCGATCTTGTCCTCGATCACGGAGAGCTCGTCTTGAAGGTCCTTGAAGTTCTCATTGGCCTTTAGGTCCGGATAGGCTTCGGCGAGCGCAAATAGGCGTCCCAGCGCTTGCCCGAGCATGCCTTCAGCGGCACCCATTTCGCCCGGCGTATTCGCGGCAACCGCACCTTGGCGGGCTTGGATCACCGCATCGAGTGTATCTTTCTCGTGCGCGGCATAGCCTTTGACCGTCTCGACCAGGTTTGGAATGAGGTTCTGGCGCTGTTTGAGCTGAACATCGATGTCGGCAAACGCTTGATTACAGCGTTGGCGCTTCGCGACGAGGCCGTTGTAAATTCCGATAATGAAAAACGCGAGCAGAACTACAAGTCCGAGCACGACGAAAAGCGGCGTCATTGAGGAGTCTCCCTATAAATTCGATCCCGGACAATAGCTAATGGGGCTCTTGCCGCCGCGCAAGGCTCAACCCTCGATCAGCGTCTTTGCCCGCTCAAAGACATTTTCGAACATCTCTTCAGTAAGCCTGCGTGTATTGGTGTTGTAGCGGGAGCAATGATAGCTCGAAAGTAGAGTTAGATCGCCGACTTGATACTCTGATCCATGCCCAAACGGATGGTCTTTTAAGCGCAATCCAAGCGCTCGAACCGTCGAATCATGACTGATTTTGCCCAGGCAAAGCATCACCTTAACGTGGCTGAGCGCATCGATTCTGGCCTTCAAAAAGGGGCGACATTGATTGATCTCGGCCCCAACAGGCTTGTTTTGAGGTGGCACGCATCGCACCGCATTGGTGATCATCGCGCCGTCCAGCTCTAATCCATCATCCGGCCGGCGATCATAGGTACCACGGGTAAAACCAAACTTGCCGAGCGTGGCATATAGCAGATCTCCAGCCCAATCCCCTGTGAACGGACGTCCAGTCCGGTTTGCCCCGGTCATGCCGGGCGCAAGGCCGATTACAAGCAGTTTTGCGTTCGTATCCCCAAAGCTTGGAACCGCACCATTGAACCAATCAGGTTCCTTTTCGCGTTGATCGAGAATGAACTGGCGCAGGCGCGGGCAAAGACCGCAGTCTTTCGGCGCTTCAGGCATGATTGTTGTCATCTTTTTGAGCCTCAACCTCGCGCTATTCGAACTTGCAAGTCAGCCGTGACTAATTGAGCTCATTTTTCAATGCAAGTCCGGGTTGCGCTCGCCTGCTGCACTGCATATAAGGGCGGGCTACAGGAGATTTACATGGCCCGTGTGACCGTTGAAGACTGCGTCGACAAAGTCCCAAATCGTTTTGATCTGATCCTTTTGGCGGCTCAGCGTGCGCGCATGATTCGCGAAGGTTCACCGCTTACGGTTGACCGTGACAATGACAAAGACCCGGTCGTCTCTCTGCGCGAAATCGCAGACAAATCGATAGATCTGAAAGTGGTCAAAGAATCTCTGGTGGCAGAACTTCAAGAAGTTCGCCCAGGTGAAGAGGAAGAGCGCGAAGCAGATCGCCTCGCCCTTCAGTCTGCACCTGCTGCCACCGAAGAAGATGTCATGCGCGCGTACCAGGCCGAGCTTGAGTCCGGCCGCGACGACCGAATGTAGGTGTGAATGGCAACTGCGACCGTCAAATCTGAAGACCGGTCGCGCGCTTCAAGGCCGCCGCGCGGAATACGTGATGACGAGCCTTTTCTGACGAAAGAAGAGCTGGCCGGGATGGTCCTGGCCTATCAACCAGATGCCGATCGCGCTCTGCTGCATGCCGCTTATGATTTTGCGCGCGAGAAACATGGCGACCAACTCCGCCAGTCCGGGGACCCGTACTACTCTCACCCCGTACGCGTTGCGACGCTGCTCGCGTCGATCCGACTCGACCAAGCCACAATCATGGCGGGCCTCCTACACGACACTGTCGAAGACTGCGATGATGTGGACCTCGCAATGATCGAAGCCCAATTTGGCGAGGATGTTGCGGAACTCGTTGATGGTGTCACCAAGCTCGGGCAACTCGAATATCAGAGCGAGGCCAGCAAGCAGGCTGAGAACTTCCAGAAGTTTATTCTCGCGACCGTCAACGACACCCGTGTTCTACTCGTCAAGTTGGCAGACCGCATGCACAATATGCGGACGCTGCACTATAAGAAGAAAGAAGAGTCCCGGCGTCGCGTCGCCCGCGAAACGATGGACCTCTACGCCCCGCTCGCGAGACGAATCGGCCTTCACTACGTTGCCTCTGAAATGGAAGATCTCTCCTTCCAACATCTCAATCCAGAAGCTCGCGCGCAAATCCTCTCACAGCTCGAAACGCTTGAGTCTCGTAACAAAGATGATCTCGAACGCATACGCCTGGCCATTCGCCAAGTGATGGAGCGTGAAGGCATTGAATGCCGGATCAAAGGGCGCCGCAAAGAGCCTTATTCGATCTGGCGCAAGCTAGAGAAAAAGTCGATTTCGTTTGAGGATGTTGCCGATATTTTCGGCTTCCGTGTGATCGTCGATACGACTCCGGAGTGCTACAAAGCACTTGGCGCGTTCCATACTGAATGGGCCTGTCTGCCAGACCGGTTTCGCGATTTCATTTCTGTCCCTAAGCCTAATGGCTATGCGTCCCTACACACCACTGTGCGCGCCAGCGGCAACCGCCTGGTCGAGTTGCAGATCCGTACAGAAGAAATGGACAATACCGCCGAGCGCGGCGTGGCTGCCCACTGGAATTACAAGAACAGTGCCTATGGGTTCGACATTGATAGCTCGCGCGCTGCCGGTCTCGACCCCGCCGCAAACTTGCGTGCCTTCGGTGAACTGCTGACCCATGGCGGTGACGCAGAAGACTTCCTCGAACACGCCAAGATGGAAATGTACCGGACGCATGTGTTCGCGTTTACGCCGAACGGTCGTTTGGTCCTTCTCCCAGCCGGATCAATGCCGCTCGATTTTGCCTATGCCGTCCACACAGTGATCGGCGACACGTGCGACGGCGCAAAGATCAACAGTGTTCCTCGGAATATGCGCACGCCGCTTCAGAATGGCGACGTGGTTGAAATTGTCCGCCGCGAAGACCCGCGACCGATGGCTGGGTATGAAACGCTTTGTGTGACAGGACGCGCCCGCGCCGCGCAACGCAAACTTCGCCGTGAGCTCGAAGCAAAGCAGTTTGCCAATCTAGGACGTAACATGCTGGAGCGAGCCTTCCGCCAGCATGAGATCGACCCTGTCAGTGTCGATATGCGCAAGATATCTGAACGCGCGGGGTTTGACGGCGTCCAGGCCATGTTTGAAGCGCTGGGACGCAGCCATGACGAGGTTAGCCGCATCCTAAACCTCGCTTTTCCTGGCCTCGATCTCGTGCAGGAGAAGCCGAATAATAAAGTTACCCTGGATGATGAACACGCAGCGAGCATGATCGCGGGCGAAAATCTCACACCAGGCGTTACCTTGCATCTCGCCGAATGTTGTCACCCCATTCCGGGTGATCGGATTGTTGGCCTACGGCAACCTGATAAGGGTCTCGTGGTCCATACGATCTATTGCGGCAAAGTTGCCGAGTTCGATGATCAACCAGAACTCTGGGTCGATCTTCAATGGACGGAACTCGCAAAATCGGGTCTGCGGGCGGTTGGCCGCATATCCATCAACGCAGCGGACAGTAAAGGCGTTCTGGCGCAGCAATGTAGCGTTGTCGCTCAAGCGGGCGGCAACATCATTGGCGTTTCCACCCATGCCCGGGAACCGGGCTTCATGGAACTTGTCTTCGACATTGAAGTCGAAGATCTACGACACCTAGAACAAATCAAAGCCGCATTGCGTGCCCTCGCCGTGGTCGAGCGCGTGGAACGGATCGAGGAGAGTGAGTTTGAATAATGAAGACGTGTTGCAAGTGTTTCGCGATGCTGGAGCCCTGCTAGAAGGCCATTTTATCCTTTCGTCCGGGCGCCGCAGCCCGAACTTTTTGCAAAAAGCGCTGGTATTCTCACAGCCTGAATTGTCCTCCAAACTCTGCGCAGCTCTGGCCAACAAAGTGAAAGCGCGCCTTGGCGACATTGATGTGGTTGTCGGCCCGGCCATGGGCGGGGTTATTCCGAGCTATGAACTCGCCCGCCACCTTGGTTGCCGCGCCGTGTTTGTCGAACGGGTCGAAGGCACTTTTGAACTGCGCCGCAGCTTTGAAATCGGCGAGGATGACCGCGTGCTGATTGCGGAGGACATTGTCACAACAGGACTTTCGTTTCGCGAAACCGTCGACGCGCTCGGCAAACTGCCTGGCAAAGTCGTTGGCGGCTCTTGCATCATCGATCGAAGCGGCGGTGAGGCAGATGTCGGCTGTGACTTGGTTTCGCTCGCAGCAATCAAATTCCCCGACTATGACGCGAATGATTTGCCGCCTGAGCTCGAAGCGATCCCTGCCTATAAGCCTGGCAGTCGAGGGCTTAAATAATGAGCGGACACCTGCGTCTCGGCGTCAACATTGATCATGTTGCGACCATCCGGAACGCCCGTGGTGGCGCGCATCCAGATATCATGCGCGCGGCGGAGCTTGCTACAAAGGCGGGTGCGGACGGAATCACAATCCACTTGCGCGAAGATCGGCGTCATATCCGGGACGAAGACCTTGCCCAGGTCAAAGACGCAACCGACCTGCCCATCAATCTCGAGATGGCGGTGACGGATGAGATGATCGCGATCGGAGAACGGTTCAAACCGCACGCGGCTTGCTTCGTGCCGGAGAAGCGCGAGGAACGCACTACTGAAGGCGGGCTCAACGTTGCGGGTCTTCACAACCAAGTCGCTCCAGCGGTTGCACGGATGCGCGATGCGGGGTCACGGGTGTCTCTCTTCATTGAACCAGACCCGGTTCAGATCGCCGTAGCCGAAGTGCTCGGCGCACCTGTGGTTGAGCTACATACCGGAAAGTATGCCGAGCTTTGGCTGGCAGGCGACAAAGCAGGCATCGACAAAGAAGTCGAGAAACTCAAACTTGCGGCAAGCGAAGCGGTCAAACGCGGGATTGAACCGCATGCTGGGCATGGCCTCACCTATGACAATGTCGGTCCGGTCGCCGCTATTCCAGAACTGGCAGAGCTGAACATCGGGCACTTCCTGATCGGTGAAGCTGTTTTTGTTGGCTTAGAAGCGGCGATCGTACGTATGCGCCAATTGATGGATGACGCGCGCTCATGATTATCGGCATCGGCAATGATCTCTGTAACATCGAGCGCATTAAAGGTTCGCTTGAGCGGTTCGGGGAACGGTTTGAGAAGCGCTGCTTCACTGAGGGCGAAATCGCCAAAGCGCGACGCCGCCGTCTCACCGCAGAGACCTATGCCAAGCGCTTTGCCGCCAAAGAAGCCTGCGCGAAAGCGCTTGGCACCGGGGTTCCACGTCGCGGCGTTCATTGGAAAATGATGGAGGTTGTGAACCTGCCATCTGGCAAGCCAACCTTGAAACTAACAGAGGGCGCTGAAGCGCGCCTATCCGAACTTACCCCTGATGGCTATGTGGCGCACGTCCACTTGACCATGACCGATGATCACCCTTGGGCCGAGGCGCAGGTGATCATTGAGGCCCTGCCCGCATGACCCGTCCGGCTCGTCCTAAGCGCACACGCCACCGCGCCGCTGCGAAAGCGCGTAAACGCCCAACGCTGAGCCCGGAGCGGCAAAAAGCGCTCGAAACCGCGATCGGGTACCGCTTCAAAGATCCGGAGCTTTTGATACGCGCCCTGACCCATCCAAGCCTCATCGATGAGTATCATGCCGGGGTTGGCTTCTCGAACCAAAGGCTGGAGTTCCTTGGAGACCGCGTGCTCGGCCTCGTTATGGCAGAAATCTTGATCAACAAGTTCCCAAAGGAACGCGAGGGCTTCCTGACCAAACATTTCCACGATTTGGTCAGCGGTCCGACCTGCGCCATTGTCGGCGCAAAGGTCAATCTCAGGGAATATCTGTTCTTGGATGCCTCCATGCGTTCAAACCAGCCAAGCCGCTATGACAAAGCCGTTGCGGACGCCGTCGAAGCATTGATTGCGGCGATCTACAATGATGGCGGGATTGATGCTGCTGAACGTTTTATCAAGAAGTGCTGGGTGTTCGACACGTTGGCCAAAGAGACAGCCGATCCGAACACCAATCCCAAGACACGCCTCAGTGACTGGTGCGGCGCAAATCAGAGCGCCTATGCGGTCTATGAAACCCTCGAAACCAGCGGCCCCGACCACAATCCAGTCTTCACTGTAAAGGCCTCTGTTGAAGGCCATGGCGAAGCCACCGCAAAAGGTGGTAACAAAGCTGAAGCTGAGCGCGCTGCTGCCAGCGCCCTTCTCGATCTCCTGGAAAAGACATGAGCGACACAGATCTCACCCTGCCGACCGAGGCAGACATTACCCATGCGGGATTTGCCGCTATCATTGGCGCGCCCAATGCCGGCAAATCAACGCTGACCAATCATCTCGTCGGCACCAAAGTCGCGATTGTGACCCATAAGGTTCAGACCACGCGTTTCCCGATCCGCGGTGTCGCGCATGAGGGCGCTGCGCAGATCGTGTTGGTCGATACGCCTGGCATCTTCCGCGCTAAGAAACGCCTCGACCGCGCCATGGTCAAAGCCGCTTGGTCAGGCGCAGAAGAAGCTGATGCCGTGGTTCATTTGATTGACGCATCTGCCTGGGTTGCGGACCAAAATGATGAGGCAACTGGCGCGCAAAAACTATCTGTCGAGGACGATCGCAGGGTCATGGAGACCCTCAAAGAGACCGGACAGAAGGCCTTTCTGGCGTTGAACAAGATCGACCTCTTCCCACACGATCAGGTGCTCCCGATCATGGCGGAGCTCAATGAAGCGGGCGTCTATGAAGACATCCTTATGATCTCCGCCTTGAACGGCGACGGCGTGGCGCCCTTGCTGTCCAAGTTAGCGTCCAGAATGCCCGAAGGCCCGGCCCTGTATCCGCCGGATCAGACGGCAGACCTACCCATGCGTCTCCTCGCCGCTGAGGTGACTCGCGAAAAGCTCATGCTGCGCCTGCACCAAGAATTGCCGTATCAATTGATGGTCGAGACCGAGAGCTGGGAACCTTTCGATAATGGTTCGGTGCGCATTCGTCAGGCCGTGATCATCGCCCGGGAACAGCACAAAGGCATGGTGCTTGGCAAAGGCGGCAGCGCGATCAAAGCGATTGGCAAAGCCGCCCGCGAGGAACTGACCGAAATGCTCGGCCAAACCGTTCACCTCTTCCTGTTTGTGAAAGTCGATCCCAAATGGATGGAACGCCGCGAGGCGTATCAATCGGTTGGCTTGGAGTTTGATGCCTAAGGAGGGTCCGGATGGAGTGGCGTGATCAAGCGCTTATACTCGGCGGACGACGCTTCGGTGAAAGCGGACTTATTCTCGATGTTCTGACCGCCACGCGAGGTCGCCGCTCTGGCCTCGTCTATGGCGGTGCAAGCAAGAAGAAACGCCCGCAATTCGAACCCGGCAATTCGATGGAACTGAGCTGGTCTGGTCGCCTGGAAGAGCAATTAGGACGCTTTACAGTCGCCGAGGTCACGGTCAGCCGCGCTGGACGGTATCTCGAACGCCCAGAAGCCTTATCGGCCATTACCACGATCTCATCGCTTTTACGCGGCGCCGTAGATGAAGGTGACGCCGCTGGCTCCGCGCTCTATGGCCCGACAACGCTTTTGCTCGACGCGCTCGAGACTTGGCCCGTTTGGCCCGCGCTCTATGCGCGGTGGGAACTCGGCCTATTGTCCGCACTCGGCTTTGGCCTTGATCTCGATAAGTGCGCGCTTTCAGGGGCCAATGATGGCCTCACCCACGTGTCCCCGAAAACGGGCCGTGCGGTGCGGGGTTCAGAGGCTGAAGGCTATGTCGACCGCCTATTTCCTCTGCCTTCATTTCTACTCGATTCGCGCGCGCTCGCCATGGCCGAGGATATTGAAAATGCCCTACAATTGACCGGCTATTTCCTGGAAGAACGGTTGTTCTCAGCTGTGCACAAACCAATTCCCCCGGCCCGCGCGCGTCTGGTGCCCAAATTGGTTGGTTGAAACACCAACTTATTCAACTTTCGTTCAGACAAACCTGCGCATTGGAGATCTGTGTTCAGGGGCAGAGATTAGATTAGAGGCTGATAATGAAAAATAAAATGCTGTTCGGCGCCATGAGCGTCGCCCTCCTCGGACTTGTTGGTTGCATTCATGTTGATGAAGGCGACTGGTCGGATTCTGAAGAGATTGCCCGCAACACCGAGACCGCTCTGCGCGTTTGCGGAGGCCCCGGCACTGTCGAGAAAGTCACCGAGAACGGATATACTTGCAAACAAGACTAAGCCTAAGGCTTTGTTTTAACGACAGGTTTCAACGCTGCCCATGTCGAGATGAAAATGATCGGCATGGGCAGCGTCATAATCAGGGCCGAGAGTGGTTGAGAACAGGCGACACGCCTTCTTATGGACCCGGGTCAAATACTTCCCTGCATCACTCTTCTCCCGCCAATGCTGGCGGACATTGATTTGGGTGCCGTCCTCTAAGACAAATCCAGAGATATCGATCGCATTGGCGTAAGAATGCTGAGAGCGAACTCGCGTCCCGGCGATATTTCGGCAACTGAACGAGCCATATGTCTTGATCTGTCGCAGCGGAGATCCAAAAATCTTTTCGGCTTCAGGGCGCAAGACGTTACGTTCCCAAATGTGTAACGCCGCCATTTGATGGCAGGTCATACGCAACGGCGCTGCGTTGAACGGCGTCAGAGAGCGTTTGAGGCTCAGCGTTTCCTCTAACGGGCACCGGGTTTCAGCGCCGTCCGCACGCATGACCTCGAACTCGACGCCGGCCTCTTGCAGTTTTGTGCGGCACAGCTCTTCATCATACTTCAAAGCGGTCAGCTTGCCATAGGTCGCCAGACCGATCGGTTCGGTGAGATCTGGTGGGCGCAATGGATTGTGCTGATACGGCAAAAACCGATGTACCAGATACGCCAATCCGATGACGGCCAATCCCAATAAAATCAGTCGCCAATGACGCATGGTATTCCTTCGTTAACCAATCGGCGTTTTCTGTTAACGTGTACATCAGTGTGGCGATTCTACGCCATCGCAGACTTTAGAGGTGCGCATGACCGATCTTTTGGATCCAGAAGACGATCGCATTATCAACGAACCGCTAAGCGAAGCGCTGACCAAGCGCTATCTCGCGTATGCGCTCTCGACCATTACATCTCGGGCCCTACCCGATGTGCGAGATGGACTGAAGCCTGTACAGCGGCGCATTCTCTACGGCATGCGCGAGCTGCGGCTCAACCATGATGGGTCTTATCGTAAAAGCGCGAAAGTCGTGGGCGACGTCATGGGTGACTACCACCCGCATGGTGACGCGTCGATTTATGATACGATGGTGCGCCTCGCACAGAACTTCTCTGTTCGCTATCCCCTTGTCGATGGCCAGGGCAATTTCGGCAACATTGATGGCGATAACGCCGCGGCGATGCGATACACTGAGAGTCGAATGACGGAAGCGGCCGAGCTTTTGCTTGATGGACTCAATGAGGACGCCGTTGATTTCAAAGCGACTTACGATGAAAACAAAGAAGAGCCTGTTGTTCTCCCGGCTGGCTTCCCGAACCTGCTTGCAAATGGTGCCACCGGTATCGCGGTGGGCATGGCGACCAGCATCCCGCCTCACAATGTGGCCGAAGCGATCGACGCCGCCTTAATGCTCATCGATCGCAAGACGACCACGACGGAAGAACTACTCGAAGTAATGCCAGGACCGGATTTCCCGACAGGCGGCGTGATTGTTGAACCGAAAGAGTCGATCCTAGAAGCCTATGAGACCGGTCGCGGCAGCTTCCGCATGCGCGCCAAATGGTCTGTTGAAGATCTCGGGCGCGGCACCTGGCAGGTTGTTGTCACAGAAATCCCGTATCAGGTGCAGAAGTCCAAGCTAATTGAACGCCTCGCCGACCTGATCGAGAGCAAGAAAGCACCGCTGCTCGCTGATGTCCGCGATGAAAGCGCTGAAGACATTCGCTTGATCCTCGAGCCGCGCGCTAAAACGGTTGAGCCTGACGTCTTGATGGAAAGCCTGTTCCGGATTTGCGATCTCGAAACGCGCTTCAGCCTCAACATGAACGTGCTACACAAAGGCGCGCCGCAAGTCATGGGGCTGCGCCAAGTGCTGCGCGCCTATCTCGATCACCGCCGTGAAGTCGTCGTTCGCCGCGCGCAGTTCCGTCTCGATAAGATCGAGAAACGCCTCCATCTCCTCGATGGCTATTTGATCGCGTATCTCAATATTGATGAAGTGATCCGCATCATTCGCGAGGAAGATCATCCGAAACAAGTCATGATTGACCGTTTCGGGATCACTGAGGTCCAAGCCGAAGCCATCCTCAATCTTCGCCTCCGCGCGTTGCGGAAGCTGGAAGAGATGGAAATCCGCAAGGAACACGAGTCTCTCAGCGAAGAGCGCAGCGACATTGTCGCTATGCTCGGCTCTGAAGGTCGCCAGTGGACCAAGGTCAAGAAAGAGCTGAAAGAAGCCCGCAAAGTCTTCGACCCAAGCACTGAGCTTGGCCGTCGCCGCGCCGGCTTCGAAGATGCTCCAGTCATTGATGTGGGTGCAGCGCTTGAGGCCTCTATGCCGAAGGAACCGATCACGGTCGTTCTTTCGACCAAAGGCTGGATCCGCGGCATGAAAGGCCATGGCATCGATCTGACCTCCGCCAAATTCAAAGATGGCGATACGCTGCTCTTCTCTGAAGAGGTGCATACAACTGACAAGCTCATTCTGATGTCCTCCGATGGCCGCGCCTTCACGCTGACCTGCGATAAGCTTCCAGGTGGACGCGGACATGGCGAACCGATCCGAATCTCAATCGATTTGGAAGACAGCGTCGATATTGTCGGCATGTTCAAATTGGACGGGTCTCGCAAACGCATCATGGCGTCCGACGCTGGGTATGGCTTCATCGTTCAAGAGAGCGAGTTGGAATCCAATCGGAAGGCCGGGAAATCTGTCGTGTCCGTTCCTGATGGTGGCAAGCTTCTCAAAGTAGATCTCGCCAAAGGGGATCACGTCGCCGTCATCGGTACAAATAAAAAGCTCCTCATCTTCCCGATTGACGAGCTGCCGGAAATGTCGCGCGGCAAAGGCAACAAGCTTCAGAACTATCGTGGCTCTGACAAGCTCGCTGACGCAATCGTATTTCACGCCGAGGACGGACTGATTGTGACAGACAGTGCGGGCCGCATGCGCGGCTTCCCGGAATGGCGCGAATGGATCGGCAAACGCGCTCAGGCGGGCAAGGTTGCGATGCGCGGTTTCCCACGTTCCGGAACATTTACGGGCTAGTTTTGCACCGCTAAACTCCGGGCATGATTACTCCTGGATATGTGCAGCGCATGGCGCGCTATAATCGCTGGCAGAATGAAAGCATCTACGGTGCTGCGGATGCACTATCAGAGGCCGCGCGGCGGATGGATCGCGGAAGCTTCTTTGAATCGATCCACGCGACCCTGTCGCATGTATTATGGGCGGATGAGTTGTGGATGAGTCGTCTCGCGAATTGGGACGCACCGACAGGCACGTCTCGCGAAGTGCCGCTTTACGATGATTGGCAGGTACTCAAGGCGCGGCGCGCTGAAGCTGATCAGCGCTTTTTGTCCTGGGGTGACGGCATCTCACAGGCTGAAATCGACGGCGACCTCGAATGGTATTCGGGAACACTCAAACGCGGCATGACGAGCCCGCGCGCTCTATGCGTCATGCAAGTCTTCAATCACCAGACCCATCATCGCGGACAGGTGCACGCCATGCTCACCGCTGCAGGGGCGAGCCCTGAAGACACTGACATCCCGTTCATGCCAGACGCCTATCTTTAGACGCCGAGCACGTCGCTCATATCGTAAAGTCCGGGGGGCTGCGCCGCGACCCATTCGGCTGCTTTGATTGCGCCATAGGCAAATACGGCTCGATCTAAAGCCGTGTGGCGCAGAGAGAGAATCTCCATCTCAGAGGCAAATGTCACCTCATGATCGCCGATCACGCCGCCACTGCGCCGAACTGAGAAGCCAATCTCGCCCGGGATCCGTTTCGCATCGAGCCCATCATAGGGTGCCGCGCGCAGATCATCCAAAGGCTCCGCACGCCCTTTCGCGGCTGCTTCACCGAGCATAAGCGCCGTGCCAGATGGCGCATCCACTTTATGCCTGTGATGCGTCTCCGCGACTTCGATATCCCAGTCTTTCCCCAACCGAGTGGCAGCTTGCTTGACCAGTGCTTCCAGCAAATTGACGCCGAGCGAGAAGTTCCCGGCTTTCACAATCGAGGCCGTAGCTGACGCCGCTTTGATCTGCTGCTCTTCAGCGTCAGAAAATCCTGTCGTACCGATGACGAAGGCCGGTGCGCCAGAGTTTGCCACAGCAGACAAGGTCGCCGCAGGGACAGTGAAATCTATCCAAACATTCGCGCCGTGCGCTGCATCCGCGACATCGGCCTGCACCATCACACCGTTTGGGTCGAGGCCGCCAAGTGTCCCAAGATCTTTGCCAATCTGATCTGACCCAGGCGCCTCACTGCCACCTGAGACCGCATGGCCCGCGCGCAGGGCCGCAGCGATCAATTGGCGCCCCATACGTCCGGCGCTTCCGGCTACTGCTATGTTCAATCGTGTCGTCATGCCCGCCTTATACAGAGCTTCGCCCGGCTGGCCATATCCTAGTCGCGCCCTGGGCAATAGGAGGCTTTGTGTTAAGCATAGTGAGCCAACCCAGAATTGGCGCCTGATGGAGGGAAACTATGATCAAATTCATCCTGGCCGCAATGGCAGCAACGCTCTGCCTCAGTGCGCCCGCCTTTGCACAGACCTTTAGCCAAACCCATGGCGCGAAAGGCTATCACAGCCACGATATCACGACTTATACGGTCAACGGCTCTTGCTGTTGCTGCTGCGGCGCAAACACATCGACCGAACTGTTAGGCGCTGCGCATCAAACGACCCGAACCTATGTCAGGCGCTACACCCATCCGACGGTCGAACGCCGAACCTATACGCGCATTGTGGAGCCGCAAGCGACCTATAATTATTCGCGTGAATATCGTCGCGCCGAAAGGCGTGTCGTCCATCATGGGGCGCAAAGCCATCACCAAGAACGGGTCTTGACCCACGATGAGCGCCGCGAACGAGACTATGCACGCGCAGCTGAAGGCCATTCCGACCGCGCCCGCGCCTGGGCACATTATGATCGTAGATGGCGGTCACGCACCAACGATAAACGCCACTAGGCAGGCTCTCTTCCCGCTGCTAAGGCCGCGCGCATGTATCAGATTTCTGCTCGAGGCCCACGCGCGGCCATTGAAACCGCCTGGGACACGCTTGCCTGGACAGATCCATCTCCTGCGGGCGCCGTGGATGCGAAAGAAGACACACGCCTCACCTGGCGCCTCGATGCATATGCAGAAACGCGCGAAGACGCGGATGCCAGCGCCGCCCTCATTCGTGAGGTCGCGCCAGAACTGAACCCCGTCATCGAAGCCTTAGAAGACCGCGATTGGGTCACGCTATCGCTTGAAGGCTTGCCGCCCGTCCGCGCTGGGCGTTTCATTGTCGCGGGCAGCCACGCGCTTACCAAAACAGCGCCTGGTAAAACTGATATTCTGATCGAGGCCGGCCCGGCATTCGGAACCGGCCACCATGGCACGACGCTTGGATGTTTGCTGGGATATGAACACGTCCTCAAAACCGGCGTGCCAAACAAAGTCCTGGATGTTGGAACGGGCTCTGGCGTACTTGCGATCGCTGCAATCAAGACTGGCGCCCAGCGCGCCATCGGGACGGAAATTGACGTACAAAGCGTCGCCGTAGCGAACGAAAACGCACGCAAGAACAACGTCGCCAATCGATTCGCGACCTATCACACGCGCGGAGCCACCAATCGGATCATCCAATCTGCGGCACCATATGATTTGATTTTTGCGAATATTCTGGCGGGGCCTCTCACGCGGCTATCGCCGAAGCTCGTGCCGTTGATGGAGCCTAATGGCCATATTATTTTGTCGGGTTTGCTCACCCGCCAAGAACCATTAGTCCGCGCCGCCTATACGGGACGCGGACTATCTTTGGTCAAACGCATCCGCCGCGACGGATGGTCTACCCTGGTCTTACGACGCGGGTCTTAGTGCGACAGACGACGTGCGTGACGCGCTGAACGCTGAGCGAGCAGACGCGGCTTAGATGCAACGAGGTCCTCATCGCTGACAGCGACGGTGATTCCGTTGTGAGGTGTGAATTCTTGAACATTGCGAGAAATGCTCGGGAAGAAAGCTTGGAGCCCGGCATAGCCGCGCAGAATATTATTCGTTTTCATAATCTTAGTCCTGGGAGGTATTTTTTATTGTGACTGCTATATAGGGGCATATGGTTGCAAAAGAATATACAAAACCGTGAATTCTCATGCATTCGTGCATATCTATGTTTCGCCTTTGCACCCTAGCTCATTCAGGACTATTCAAAGCTCATGAAACAGAATTTTGACGTCAAAGGCGGCCCCCAGATTGGCCGCGACAATCTTCCGAAACTGCGCGCCGAGATGACACGGCAGCAGCTTGACGGGTTTTATGTCCCGCACGAGGACGAATATCAGAACGAATACCTGCCGGATGCGAATGAGCGTCTAGCTTGGGTGAGCGGATTCACCGGCTCCTTTGGCTCGGCCATGATCCTCTTGGACCGCGCCGCATTGTTCGCCGATGGCCGCTACACGATCCAAGCGGCGGATCAGACCGACCACGACCTGTTCGAGCGCGTGCACGTGCCTGATCCTGGCCCGTTTGGATGGCTCAGCGCGCAGGATCTAACGGGCAAGACGCTCGGCTATGACGCCGCGCTCATGACCCCGAATGATGTTGCCACCTTTAAGGCAGCGGCCACCAAAGCTGGGGCGACCATCCAATCTGTCAGCGAGAATCCAATCGACCTCGCCTGGACCGATCGACCACCACAACCAGTCGAACTGATCCACCCGCACGATCTCGAACTTGCGGGACAGAGCTCGACGGAAAAACGCGCGGAAATCGCTGAATCGTTGCGCGAGAGCGGCGCAAGCGCGGTGGTCATCACAGCACCTGCCAGCATTGCCTGGCTGTTCAACATTCGCGGCGGCGATGTCGCCTGTTCGCCGCTGCCGCTCGCCCGCGCCATTGTACGCGATGATGGCAGCGCGGTTCTCTTCGCTGACCCAGCAAAGGAAAGCGAGAGCCTGCGCGAACATCTCGGCAATGAAGTTTCGCTCGCATCGATCCATACACTGCCCGAAGCGCTCACTGACCTGAAAGACCATGCGGTCAGTCTCGACCCGGCCTTGGCCTCGGCTTGGTTCTTCGAGGCCCTGGAAGCCGCAGGGGCGACCCTCGTTCGTGAACCTGACCCTGTGCTCTTGCCCAAGGCGCGCAAGAACGCGGCTGAGCTTGCCGGTACGGCTGCCGCGCACCGACGAGACGGTGTCGCTGTCACGCGGTTCCTCCACTGGCTCGACACAGAAGCCCAATCCGGCACCTACACTGAAATCGACGCGGCCTTGAAGCTCCTCGACTTTCGGACGGTCGATACCAGCATGAAGGACATGTCGTTCGAGACTATTTCTGGTGCCGGCCCAAATGGTGCCCTGCCCCATTACCGCGTGTCTTCCGCCTCAAACCGGACGCTGGAGCGCGGCTCGCTGTACTTGGTCGATAGTGGCGGCCAATATCCAGATGGGACCACCGACATCACTCGCACTGTAGCGATCGGCGATCCGACCGACGATATGCGCCGCCATTACACGCTTGTTCTAAAGGGGCATATCGCCCTCGACCGCGTGCGCTACCCTGAAGGCACAACCGGCACGCATCTCGACACGCTCGCCCGCCACGCCTTGTGGCAAGCCGGACTAGACTATGATCACGGCACCGGCCACGGCGTCGGAGTCTATCTCGGCGTGCATGAGGGTCCGCAGCGCATTGCCAAGGCCTGGAACGCCATTCCTTTGATGCCCGGCATGATCGTGTCAAATGAGCCTGGCTTCTATAAAGAAGGCGCCTACGGTATTCGGATTGAGAACTTGCAATACGTCACGCCCGCCGAAGAAATTGAAGGCGGAGACCGTGCAATGCTCGGCTTTGAATGCCTGACCTTCGCACCGCTTGCCCGCGCGCTCATCGACACCGACCTGCTCGGCGATGAAGAGCGCGATTGGGTGGATGATTATCATCAGCGCGTGCTGACTGAGATCGGCCCACTGATTGATGGCGATGCCGCCACCTGGATGGAGGAGGCCTGTCTGCCGCTCTAGAGGCCGCTGACGAGGCTAATCCACTCGGCTTCAGTCATCACCGTAACGCCAAGGTCTTGCGCTTTTTTGAGCTTTGATCCTGCGCCTGGACCCGCCACAAGAATATCGGTTCGCCCAGACACTGACCCCGACACTTTAGCCCCGAGAGAGGTTGCCCGCGCCTTCGCCTCGTCGCGTGTCATCGCTTCCAATGTGCCGGTAAAGACCACCGTTTTACCCGAGACGGGGCTTTCGCTGGCCGGGGCTTCGCCATCCTGGATGTCGAGCTCTTGGACAAGTTCGGCCATCATCTCCTGATTGTGCGGCTCCGAAGCAAAGGCTTTGAGCGCGCCAACGGCTGCTCCGCCGACCCCATCTATAGAGACAAGCGCCTGCTCGGCCTCGCCGTCCGGAGTATCGCGGGCCGCCTCGACTGCGCTCCAAAACTCACTCCATTTTACAAATGTGCGAGAAAACAAATCCGACGTCGTCTGCCCGACATGGCGAATGCCAAGTCCGTTTAAAAAGCGCGCGAACGGGGCTTTCCTGCGCTCATCGATGGCCGCGAAAAGCTTGTTCGCCGAGACACTGCCAAACCCCTCCCATTCAGACAGGGGTGGATAGCCTGCAGCCTCTATCCGCGCCGGAAGCTGGAAGATATGTTGCGGCGCGCTGACAATGCCGCGCTCGTAGAACAGCTCGATCTGTTTGGCTCCAATACCGTCAATGTCGAGCGCTTTGCGTGACACGAAGTGTTTCAATCGCTCAATCGCTTGCGCCGGGCAAATTAAGCCGCCCGTGCAGCGCCGGCGCACATCCGTTTTACCCTTATCATCGATCTCGCGCACCGCCGCCGAGCCGCATTCAGGACAAATCTCTGGCATCTCAAAGGGCGCTGGGCGATCGGCGCGGTCAGGGTCTAGCACACGCAGGACCTGCGGGATGACATCGCCAGCCCGCTGAATCTCAACTTGATCGCCCACCCGGACATCCAGGCGCTCGATTTCTTCTTCATTGTGCAGCGTCGCGTTCGAGACGACGACGCCGCCCACGGTGATCGGCTTCAACCGCGCCACCGGCGTTAGCGACCCGGTGCGCCCAACTTGAATGTCGATGGTTTCCAAGACGGTGACAGCTTTTTCAGCCGGAAACTTGTGTGCGATGGCCCAGCGCGGGAACCGGCTCACTTTGCCGAGCCGTTGCTGCCAGTCCAAACGATTGACCTTGTAGACAACCCCATCAATGTCATAGCCGAGTGCCGCGCGGCGTTCTATCATATCCTGATAGGCCGCGATCAAACTCTCAACCTGGTTATGCGCTTTGAATAACGAGTTGGTGTCAAAGCCCCACTCACCGAGCGCTTTGACCGCATCGGCTTGGGTGTCAGCGAAAGGTTCTGAAACCTCGCCCCAAGCATAGGCGAAGAATTTGAGCGGGCGCTCCGCTGTCACTTTCGGATCTTTCTGACGCAAGCTCCCGGCAGCGGCGTTGCGCGGGTTCATATAGAGTTTGCGGCCCGCGGCTTCTTCTTTGGCATTGAGCGCAGCGAACGCTTCATCGCTCATATAGACCTCGCCGCGAATTTCGATTCGGGAGGGCCAGCCCTGCCCTTGCAAATCATCTGGCACATCCTCGAGCGTGCGCGCATTTGCGGTGACGTCTTCACCGACTTGTCCGTCGCCGCGCGTGGCCGCTTTTTCGAGCCGCCCGTCTTGATAGGTCAGGCTTAGAGAGAGGCCATCAATTTTGGGCTCAGATGTAATCTCTAATGGCTCATCATCGCTCAATCCGAGGAACCGTCGGATGCGGTCGGCGAAGTCTTGGACGTCTTCATCAGTGAACGCATTATCGAGCGACAGCATCGGCACGCCATGCTCGATCTTTCCAAAGCCATCGCTGACGGCCCCGCTTACCGTGTCGCTGGGGCTATCGGAGCGCTTTAGATCAGGGAACCGGGCTTCGATCGCGAGATTGCGGCGGCGCAGCGAGTCATACTTTGCGTCGCTCAAATGCGGGGCATCCTCGCCATAATAGGCCGCATCCGCGAGTTTGATTTCGGTGACCAGCCGCGCAAGTTCTTTGCGGGCCTGGTCTTCGGTAAGCGCTTCGACCGCTATCTCTTCATTCATGCCGCCTCCAGCAATTTCAATGCGGCGGCGCGCGCCTCATTGGTAATGCTGGAGCCTGACAACATTCGCGCAATTTCTTCAAGCCGTTGGCCATCATCTAATTGTGCAACATGTGTGAAAACTTGGTCCTGCGCGTCCATCTCTTTCATCACGCGCCATTGCCGTGATGCGGCAGAGGCGACCTGCGGACTATGGGTGACAGCAAAGACTTGTCGGTCTTTTGCAAGCTCAGCCAAACGTTCCCCGATCGCGGCTGCAACCGCGCCGCCAACACCTTGGTCAGCCTCGTCAAAGATCAACGTGCAGGCCCGCCCGGACTCGCTCAAAGCGCATTTCAGCGCCAGTGAGAATCGCGCCAGCTCACCGCCAGACGCGACATCTTTCAACGGCCCAAAGCTGGCACCAGGATTGGTTTGAACTTCAAAGGCCGCACGCTCTAGTCCGCGCGCACCACTCTCTTCTTCGCCAATCGAGGTGAACGCTACGCGCACTCTAACACGGTCCAGATGCAGCGGCGCCAATTGGGTTTGAATATCTTGTTCCAAACGCTTCGCATTTTGCGCGCGCGCTTTGCTGAGCCGTTCCGCTACCTTTTGCCATTGATCCCCAGTTTTGGTTTCAAGCAGCACCGCTTGTTCGAACGCCTCGGCATCTGAATCGCACAGCGCCAGCTCTCGTTGAAACCGGTCGAGCGTATCAGCCAGCAATTCAGGCTGGCTATCATACTTCCGCGCCAAAGCGCGCAGCGCAAACAAACGCTCTTCGACTGCCGCGAGTTGCGTGGCATCATGCTCAGAATATTGTGCCAAGGTTGAGACGCAGGACTGGGCTTCAGATAGCTCAATCAGGGTTCGTTCTAGCGCGTCTGAGGCGCCACCAGCGACCGTGGGCAATTTGTCGTCTAAGGTCTCAAGACCTGGGATGCGAACGATACGATCAACCGCTTTAGCGGCGCGCATTAAGGCATCTTCGAGTTTTGGGTCGGCAAGCGCTTTTGTCGATTCATTGACAGCATCGGTGATCCGTTCCGATTGCAACAGAGCGCCGCGCCGGGAGGTGAGCGTCTCGAGCTCTCCCTGCTCAGGCGCCATGCTTGAAAGCTCTTGCACCGCAAAGGTCAGCCATTCTTGCCGTTCGCGCGCAGATTGCACATCCGTTTCCAATTGGGTCCGGGCAGCGCGGGCCGCCTCGAAAGCCTGCCAGGCCTCTCGGCAGGCCTCAGCTTGCGCCTCTAATTCGCCGTAGGCGTCGAGCAGTTCCAAATGCGAGGATGGTTTCATCAAGCGCGAAGCTGCATGCTGGCCGTGGATCTCAACCAAAACATCGGCAAGTTCAGACAGAATCGCCGCCGCCACAGATTGCGCATTCACAAAGGCGCGCGAAGGACCACTCTTGGAGACGGTCCGTCGCAAGACCAGCATTTCAGATGGATCATGCGCAATATCGTGCCGCGCCAGGACCTTCCAAGCGGGATGCTGAGCGGTGAGTGAGAATTCAGCCGTAATGCTCGCCTGCTCCGCCCCGGTACGGACTTGTTTGCGGTCAGCCGTCCCGCCCATGACGAGCCCTAATGCGTCGAGAATAATCGATTTACCGGCGCCGGTTTCCCCGGTCAGAGCTGTAAATCCATCGGCCGCCTCAAGATCGAGGCGATCAATTAGAACGAAAGATTGGATCGAAAGCGCATATAACATACGCCCCTCATACTACAGGAACAAAATGAGAACAAGCCCTAGCTTCCGCCGGGAATAAGGCGTTGAAGCCACGTCCTTTTTTGCACTTCTGTCGCGCCTTCTGGATCGAGGCCTTCGCCACTCAGCAAGCGATAAGAGTACTGATACCAAATGCTTTCTGGATAATTGTATCCAAGCACGGCGCCGGCCGCGAGGGCTTCCTGTTTCAGGCCCGTCGACAGATAGACCTCAACCAATCGGTGCAACGCTTCTGGCGTGTGGCTGGTTGTATCATAATCGCTGACGACAGTGCGGAACCGGTTGATGGCCGACAAATGCTGGTTCCGCCGTAGGTACCAACGGCCGATTTCCATCTCTTTACCAGCAAGTTGGTCGTAAACCATGTCCAGTTTCACGGTCGCGTCACGGGCATAATCTGAGTCCGGATAGCGGCGCGCCACGTCGAGGAGCGCATCTCGCGCCAATTCCGTAGTCTTCTGGTCACGGCCAACATCCATGATTTGATCAAAATAGCTGACCGCAATCAGATAATAGGCATAAGAAGCGCCTTGCCCAGCAGGATTGAGCGACAAATAGCGCTGAGACGTGGTGATCGCCTCATCATAGGCACGTGATTCGTAAGACGCGAAAGCCGACATCAGAGACGATCGGCGGGCCCATTCCGAATAAGGGTGCTGCCGTTCCACTTCATTAAATAGAAGGATCGACTGCTGATAATCGCGCTTGTCCAATTCTTCCACGGCGCGGGCATATAGAAGCTCAACGGGGCGCTCTACATAGGCTAACTCGGCGCGCCGATTGGAGTTTTGGCACGCTGTGAGAACCAGTGCAGAAGCTGCGGTTGCGAGCAGAGCGATATGTACTTTACGCATGAGTCGAGAGGGCCCGTTTGCTGTTCGAGCGTAGTTTCCCCAGGTGGCCAATTTTGTAAAGTCTAGCACTGTTCCCAGGCCGTGATTGTGAGTCTGTTTTACACACTTGTCATAAAGACGGATCGACCTAATTTCTTATTCCGTATGGTATGCACTATTCCGTGCCGCCTCGTGAGAATGATATGTCAGATCTAGAGAGAACTATTCTAACAGCGAGTGAAGTCGACCGCCTTGTTGGTGATCGAATTCGTCGTCGTCGCATCCTGATGGGCCTAACACAGGACCAATTAGGTGAGTCGCTAGGTATTTCGTATCAACAAATTCAGAAGTACGAGACCGGTGCAAACCGGGTCAGTGCAGGACGCCTGTACCTGATTGCGTCGCGCCTAGAAGTATCGCCTGGCTGGTTCTTTGACCCCGTAAAATCTGACGCGTCGAGCGACGATTTTGACGAGCTTGGTTCCTCACGCTTGTTGATGGAATTTGTGCGAAGCTTTGCTCGCATCAATGATGAGCGCCTAAAAGGCGTTCTTGTGTCGCTTGTGCGTGCTATGGCCGATGAAGAGCCAGACCGCGTTGGAGCTGACGTCCCGAATGGGAATGGAGCTCACGAACAGCGCGCCCCGATTCGTTAGAGTACATTTCTACAAAACTGAGATTTCTGGGGCGAAATCCCCCGCCAAATATGAAAAAGGGAGGTCAAAAAGACCTCCCTTGAACACTATACGCGATACTATACTAAATATTGTCATACTGGAATTAGTGGCATTTGGAAACCCATGCCGCCGCGCATGACGAAATCGTAAAGCTTTAGCCTGTGACGGTTTTCGCCAGAGCGCGTGCTTGAGCTTTCCAATTGTCGCGTGTCATCCGACCTGGGAAACGAAGCAGACCTTCCAAAGACTCCATCTGAGCTTTGCGAAGCTTAGCAATTTGCCAGAAGTGGAAGATACCGGCATCGTTCAAACGACGCTCAAGCACAGCACCAACGCCTTTGATGAGTTTCAGATCATCGATTTGACCGAAAGGCTTGGCAATACCGCCCTTTTCGTCAGTTGTCGGCTGAGCCGTGGTCTTTGGTGCAGCTTTCGCTTTAACAGCCTTAGGCGCAGCTTTCGTCTTTGCTTTCGCTTTGACCTTCTTAGCTTTCTTCACCTTCTTGGCTTTGCCGCCAACAGACGCGATTTCTTCGCTCAAACGCTCAACACGGGCTTTGACTTTTTCGTCTGCGCCGTCTGCATTCGCACGAAGGTCAGCAACTTGCTCTTCCAAATCGTCGAGTTTGCTGTGCAGTTTCTCGGCCTTCTTAGACTTCAAAGAGAACTGTTTGATGCCGAGAGCTTCACGCATGCGTTCCATACGGGCTTCGAGACGTTCGCGCTGCTCAGATTGAAACTTAGTAACGGCCTCAGTGGCGTCTCCAGTTGCTTCAGCAACACGGCCACGAACCTTTGCAGCTTCTTCAGCAACACGGTTCATTTGTTCCGTCATACGAGAAATCGCGGTGTTTGACGTCAAACGTGCGCGAACATCACTTTCGATTTCTTCGCCGCGAGCCACGAGATCGTCAAACAGAACCTCGCCTTGGCCGCTGACTTTGCCAACACCTTCTGCAGCAACATCATAGGCTTTGCCATAGGCGCCAACACCAGCAAGCCAAATCTTGTGCGCCACATCAAAGCCTTTTGCTTCGATCGCTGCACCCATGAATTGCGCGCGGGCTTTCTGCTCAGCCTTTTTCGCTTTCTTGTCTTTTTTGTCTTTCTTCGCCATGTCCTGGCTCCGTTGATTTTGGGGGAAAAGCCCTTTGCTCTTCCTCATTGGGCTCCGAGATATTCAACATGTCTAGAAAACGCATACTAATCCTCGTAGGACAGGGTTCGCGCTGCACGCGAATTTTTGATTAGCCCTACTCGCGATTTGGGCTATTATCGAGTTTATGAGGTGGGTACTTGCTGCGTTAGTGTTGGCCTCCCCCGTGGCATATGCGGAGGATGAGGCGCAACGGATTGCCTTCACGGAAGGGCGCTACCACGAAGCTGTGCTTCTTTCGGCCACACAGCCCTCTGCTGACAATCTGGCATTTTCGGCTCGCAGCCTTCTCGCCGAAGCGATAAGTGATCCAGGCTTTATGCCGCCGCCTGAGCTCTTAGATGAAGCCGAAGCTAAAGCGCGCGAAGCGATGATGCTTGAGCCCAATCATGTCGAAGCGCGGCTGCAGCTCGCCATCGCGCTCTCCTTAAAGGCTCGCCCGCTCACCAACCGCGAAGCAATGCGGACCGGATATGGCGACGAAGCCAAGGCGCTCGCGGACGCCGCCCTGCGCGACGACCCTGACAACACCTATGCTCATGGCTTCCTGGCTGTTTGGCACTTGGAAGTCCGCCGCCGTGGCGGCGCCATTGGCGGCTCTGTGATGGGCGCTTCCGTTCGCAAAGCCCGCCACCACTATGAAGCGGCCATTCAGTCAGCGCCCGACGATGCGTCTATCCATTGGCAATATGCGCGCGCGCTTACAGCACTCAACGCCAAGCGTTACCGCAACGAGATAGCCAATATCCTAGAGGCTGCGGTCAGCTGCCAGGCCGAGACACAGCTTGAGGATGTCATGCAGCGACGGGCACGAACACTGCGGGCTGAGATTGAGACGAAAAGCTGGAAGCAGGCCGAGAAAACCGCCGCGCAAATGCTCTAACGCCTATTCTGCGGCAACCGCTTCCAAGGCTTTGGCTTCTTCGAGAAACTTCTCTGCCTCAAGCGCTGCCATACAGCCCATACCCGCCGCCGTAACTGCCTGACGATAGGTCTCGTCTGTCACGTCGCCCGCAGCGAACACACCCGCGATATTCGTGGCCGTCGAATCTGGAGCGGTAATCAGATATCCATTGTCGAGCATGTCGAGCTTGCCTACGAACAGCTCTGTCGAAGGCGCATGTCCAATCGCGATGAACACGCCGTGCACGGGCACATCTTCAACAACGCCGGTCTCAACATTTTTCAAACGCGCCGCTGTCACACCAAGCGGGTTCTCGTCGCCGACCACTTCTTCAAGCGTTGTGTTCCAACGTACCTCAATCTTTGGATGATTGAGCAAGCGGTGCTGCAGAATTTTCTCTGCGCGTAAGCTATCGCGCCGGTGCACCAGAATGACCTTGGAGGCGAAATTCGTCAGGAACAGCGCTTCTTCGACGGCTGTGTTGCCGCCGCCGACAACAACAACATCTTTCTGGCGATAGAAAAAGCCATCGCATGTCGCACAGGCCGATACCCCAAAGCCTTGGAATTTCTGTTCACTTGGCAAGCCAAGCCATTTTGCCTGCGCGCCAGTAGAAATGATGACTGAGTCCGCTGTGTAGATCGTGCCGCTATCACCGATAGCTTTGAAGGGACGCGAATCCAAATCAACCGAGGTGATGTGATCTTCAGCCAAGTTCGCGCCCATTTTCAGCGCGTGCTCTTTCATTTTTTCCATCAATTCCGGGCCCTGGATTTCAGCAAAGCCAGGATAGTTCTCGACCTCAGTCGTGATGGTCAGCTGTCCGCCAGGCTGCGAGCCCGCCACGACCAGTGTGTCGCGCATGGCCCGCGCCGCATAAACCGCTGCGGTCCAGCCCGCTGGGCCAGAGCCAATAATCAAAATCTCAGTATGACGTGTGTCGCCTGCGGTATCCGCCATAACGCTCTCCATCTCCCGTTTCTCGGGCGCAAATCAGTTCAGCGCTGGTTATGGGGATTCGCGCAGAGATAATAAAGAGGGCAATCACCTCACAGCCGCGTGAAGCTGTGCTTAAGTCTCGACGCCCATTTCCCAGGCCCACACACTCTCTCCGCCGCTCCACATCGCATAGGTGACCGGTCCATCGAGCGCAGCCGTGCTCATCAGGCGCCGCGCCCAGTCATCGCCAGGCGCCATATTCGCAGAGTTCACACCCCAGAGCATCTGCGCTTGTCGCAACCGCTTCTGATCAAGGGACCCGTAAAGAATGGGCTGCGTCCCTCGCACACGTGAGAACTGCGCCAATCGGAAAATATCGCCGGTACGCAGCGCGAGCGGCGTTTCATTTCGCTCAGCAATCGCCATTACAGCGCTGGCCGTTGTGTCGACATCGTCAGAGGCCTCACCGCCGCCATCATACTGGACAAGCGCCTGGCGGTAATCGTCGGCTTTTTCAACAGCCCGGATGATCCGGTTCATGATCGCAACCGCTGTCGCAGGATGGCGTCCAACCGCCGTTTCTGCAGATAGCATAACCGCATCAACGCCCTGATAGACTGCCGTCGCAACATCACTAGCTTCGGCCCGCGTTGGCGCGGCATTCTCGACCATGCTCTCCAGCATTTGCGTGGCAACAATCACAGGCTTCGCGGCATTGCGTGCGACCCGGACGATCCGGCGCTGAATCAGCGGCACTTCCTCTGGCGGGAATTCCACCCCGAGATCGCCGCGGGCAATCATCACCGCGTCGGTGGCATCAACGATGGCATCCAAATTATCGATCGCAGCGGGCTTTTCGAGTTTCGCGACAATCATCGCCTGATCCCCAATCAGACTGCGCGCCTCATTGATGTCCTCGACCGTCTGCACGAAGGAGAGCGCGATGATGTCGACGCCCATCTCAAGCGCGAAGGCGAGATCGCTCCGGTCTTTTTCGGAGAGAGCTGGTACCGGAAGCGCCTTACCACGCACGGTGAAGCCTTTGCGGTCTTTCAACACGCCCGGCAGCTCTGATCGCACCTTTGGCGTATCGCCCGCGCTCACAACCGTGAAGATCAGGAGCCCATCATCCGCGAGGATCGTATCACCTTCTTCCAGAACGCCTAAGATTTCGGCTCTTGGGACAGGAATTGTGTTCGGTTGATCTGTCTCTGCACCAACCACGAGTTCATATTCGCCGCGCATGTCGAGTTTGAGAGCACCGTCAGGAAACTTACCCACGCGGATTTTAGGCCCCTGCAAGTCCGCGAGCACCGCAATGGGGCGCCCGAGCAATTGTTCAGTTTTACGAATAACGTCGCAGGTCTGCTTATGCTTTTCCTGCTCGCCATGACTGAAATTTAGTCTGAACACATCGACGCCAGCTTCTGCCAACAACCGGATCGTTCCCGGCGCTGAGCTTCCGGGGCCCAGGGTCGCAATGATCTTCGCACAACGCCCACGTAACCCAGCCGCCAGTCTGCTCATCTTAGGTACCCTTACCCAGTTCTGCTGCTTCGCGAACTTTGGCCTCGATTCCAGCCCAATCGCCAGCTTCCATTTCGGCTGGCGACGCGATCCAAGTCCCACCTGCCGCGATGACGTTCGGCAGACCTAGATAGTCCATGGCATTGTGCGGCTTCACACCGCCGGTTGGCATAAAGTCGATGTGCGGCAGCGGCCCGGCGAGTGACTTCAAGAAATTGGCTCCGCCAGATGCTTCTGCCGGGAAGAACTTCAGGACGCCATAGCCTTCTTCGAACCGCGCCATGGCTTCGCTCGCAGTCGCAACGCCAGGCAGGATGACACCGTCATGATAGGCCAAAGCTTTCAGGAGTTCTGGTCCCGCGCCAGGTGACACTAGAAAATCCGCGCCAGCCTTTAGCGCTGCATCAACGTCGCCTTCTGAACAGATCGTGCCCGCGCCGACCACCAGGCTTGGCTCTGCGGTTTTCATCTCAGTGATGACCTCAAGCGCAACCGGTGTCCGAAGCGTGACTTCAGCGCTGCGGAGCCCGCCTTTGATCAGTGCAGATGCCAGCGGCGCAGCGTGCGCAACTTCGGTGACGGTCAGGACTGGAACAATGGGAGCGCCATGCAGCGCCTCGCGGAAATTAGCGAGATTAATCATGCATCGAGATCCTCATCAAAGTGTAGCGCTGCTGCTCCGATAAGGGCCGCTTCGCCTTGCATCAATAAGCGTATTGGAATGGGTTCCATGTAATGGCTCATGGGTCCGCGTTCGAAAAAGCGTGAAAGAGCCGTCGGTGTGGCCAGCCAATCGACAAGCCGCTCCGCAACACCACCCGTGATCACCACGCCGCCGCGTGTGCCATTGATAAGTGCAGCATCACCAAGTGCATCGAGCGTTGCGCCAGCACGGATTTCGCAAATGTCTTTCGAAATCTGATCCCCCGCATGGGCGCGGCGCATGATTTCGGCGGGCGGCGTCCGGACCCAGTCGACACCATCAATGTCGCAAAGCGCTTCGTGTACGGCGTCCAAGCCTGAACCGGACAGAACTAGTTCTTTGGAAACATAGCCATGCCGTTGATGCAGGCGCTTGGTCAGCTCCCATTCGCGATCTGAGCGCGGCGCAAAAGCCGCGTGACCGCCCTCACCCGTCATTACGCGCCAACCGCGCTCACCCTCTGGCAGAAGCGTCGCCATGCCGAGGCCTGTGCCGGGACCTGCAACCAGGATCGGTGAGCGCTCATCCGGCGTGCGCCCTTCATTCAGAACCCGGAAGCTATCATCTCCAAGTTCTGGAATGGACCGCGCCATCGCGGCGTAATCATTCACCAACCGGACGCGCTCTAAACCAGTCTTGCGGGCAACATCCTTACTGTTCACGGTCCAATTGCGATTGGTGAGGCGAACCACGCCATCACGCACCGGACCGGCAAATGCAAACAATGCCTGGTGGGGGCGGTTATTGCCGAGCTGACCAAGATAGACTCGAAGGGCATCATCAAACGACCCAAAACTGTCGCCCGGAAGCACGGCAATATCTTCAACTTCCGGATGCCCAGCAAAGCCCAGCCGCGCCCGTCCGAAGCGCACATTCGTTCCACCAATGTCGCCGACTAAAACACTATCCGGCATCCTGCCCCCCTAACATCGAGAAGACGCTGCCGCCCTGCTCAGAATTGCTGACGCCTGCCCTGAAGCCGCCAAACATTTCTCGTCCCAGTCCCATGGACGAGATGTTTGGTCGGAATGGCACAGGCTTACGGCCTTCGAATTCGCGCTCATCTACCTGAAGATCGAGGCGTCCTTCAACCGCGTCTAAGCGAATGATGTCACCATCTTGCACGCGCGCGAGCGGACCGCACCGGCTCGCCTCTGGTCCGACATGGATCGCGGCCGGGAACTTGCCCGACGCGCCGGACATTCGGCCATCTGTGACCAGAGCGACCTTGTGGCCCTTATCATGGAGCGCCCCAATCGCGCCCGAGAGGCCGTGTAGCTCTGGCATCCCATTCGCCGCCGGACCTTGGAAACGTACAACAATCACCACGTCGCGATCGAGTTCTCCAGCTTGGAAAGCGGCTTTGACCGCTTCCTGGCTTTCGAACACGCGCGCCGGCGCTTCTGTGATATGGCGCTCAGGCTTGACGGCAGAGACTTTGATCACGCCCCGGCCAAGCGGGCCATCAAGCATTTGCAAACCGCCCGACGCCGAAAATGGATCATCGACGGGGCGAATGATATCCAAGTCGCCACTCTCAGTCGGCGCCTCACGCCATTTAAGCTCATCGCCTTCAAGCCAAGGCTCTTGAGAATAAGTGCTGAGCGGTCCGAAGACGCCTTGCGCCTCGCCTTGCAGCAAGCCCGCATCCAGCAGCTGCCGAACGACAAAGCCCATGCCGCCCGCCGCGTGGAAATGGTTCACGTCCGCCGGGCCGTTTGGATAGATCCGGCAAAGAAGCGGTACCACGTCACTGACATCTGCAAAATCTTCGAGCGTGACCTCATACCCCGCCGCCGCCGCCATCGCCGGAATGTGCAAAACGTGATTGGTCGACCCGCCACTAGCCATCAAGCCAACGAGCGCATTGACGAAGGTGCGCGCATCCACCAGCTCTCCAGTCGGGCGGTATTCGCCTTTAACTGAGTTGGCCAGCGATTGACGGACCGAGGCCCGTGTCAGCGCCTCCCGCAATGGCGTTCCTGGATTCGGAAACGCCGCCCCTGGCACATGGAAGCCCATCACTTCCATCAGCATTTGGTTCGAATTCGCCGTGCCGTAAAATGTGCACGTGCCTTGCGTGTGATAACTCTCAGACTCGGCGCGTAGGAGTTCTTCTCGACCGACATTGCCAAGCGCGAATTCCTGACGGATGCGCTGTTTCTCTGGGTTCGGCAAACCGGACGGCATTGGCCCCGCCGGCACCATGATATGCGGCAGCCAGCCAAAGCGTAGTGCTGCGATAGTTAGGCCCGGTATGATCTTATCGCAAACGCCGAGATTGAGCACGGCGTCGTACGCATCGTGGCTCAGCGACACCGCCGACGCCATCGCAATCACGTCGCGGGAAAAGAGCGACAGCTCCATCCCTTCTTGGCCTTGCGTGACCCCATCACACATCGCCGGAACCCCGCCCGCAACTTGTGCGGTCGCGGTGTTTTTCCGAGCTTCATCGCGGATGATCTCGGGATAAGTCTCAAACGGCGCGTGGGCAGAGAGCATGTCATTATAGCTCGTCACAATGCCGACATTGGGCCAGCCGGAGCCGAGAATTTGCGTTTTGTCCATGACCGCGCACCCAGCCGAAGCGTGCGCGAGATTACCTTCGGTGAGCTTGGCGCGTGCAAACCCTGATGGGCGGCGCGCACGGATCATCTCTAGATAAGCGGCGCGGCTGTCTTTGCTGCGCGCTTCGATCCGAGCCGTCACCTCAGCGATTGTGTCATGGATCTTGGTCATGGGTGTCAGGCCTCCCACCAGTCTCTGTCATCGCGGCGCAGCATCAGCCGAGCCTCAACAGGACCATCTTCCAGGCCGGCCTGATAGGTTTCCATCGGAACGTCTGCCTCGTCCCAGGCTTCGAGCAGGCCATCGACCCATTTCCATGCCGCCTCAACTTCCTCACGGCGCATAAACAGCGATAGGTTTCCGCGCACCACGTCCATAAGGAGGCGCTCATAAGCATCTGGGTATCTCACCAGGAAATTATCGGCATAGGAGAGGTTCAGCGGAAGCGATTTGATCCGCAAGCCGCCTGGGCCTGGTTCTTTGATCTGCAAATAGAGCCGCACACCCTCATCTGGCTGAACATTGATCACCAAGCGATTGGACTGGGTCTCTGTGCGGCCAAACATTGAGTGCGGGGTTTCGCGGAACTGAACGACAATTTCCGAATGTCGGTCCTTCATACGCTTTCCAGTGCGCAGATAGAACGGCACCCTGGCCCAGCGCCAATTATCGATGGCGGCTTTGATCGCCACGAATGTTTCTGTGTTGCTGTCCTCACCGAGCTCTTCGAGATAGCCCGGCACAGCCTCGCCCTGCACAGCGCCTTTTGCATATTGAGCCCGCACCGTGTTGCGGCCTGCTTTGTCCGCTGTGATCGGCCGCAACGCTTCAAGCACTTTGATCTTTTCGATCCGGATGGCATCGCCGTCGATCGAGTTTGGCGGCTCCATCGCAATCAGGCAGAGAAGCTGCAGCAAATGGTTCTGAACCATATCCCGCAAGGCCCCGGAGCCGTCATAATAACCGACTCGGTCGCCGACCCCGTAATGCTCTGACACGGTAATCTGAATATGATCTATCGCCGTTCGGTTCCATAACGGTTCAAACAAGGAATTGGCGAATCTGAGCACCATCAAATTTTGAACCGTCTCTTTGCCGAGATAATGATCGATCCGGTAAATGCACTCTTCGGCAAAGACCGCGCCAACGCCTTCATTGATCGCACGCGCTGAGGCGAGATCGGTGCCGACCGGTTTCTCCAGGACAACCCTCGACGAACCGGCATTTAGGCCAACCTTTCCGAGTGCCTCACAGATCGGTACATAGATTTTCGGCGTCACCGCGAGATAGAAAACGAGTGGGCGCTCATCCTGACTCGTCAAGAGCTTCTTTAGATCGTCCCAATCCGCATCTGGCTGGGTCGCATCCATCGCGACGTAATGGAGATGCTTCTCAAACTTCTTCCATTCAGATTCATCCAAGCTGTCCGGCGTGGCCTCCTCGCAGGCCTCGAACGCGAAGGCGCGAAACGCGGCATCATCCATTTCGGACCGCGATACCCCAATGATTCGCGAGTCTTCCGGAATCTGTCCATCAGCCCAGCGGTGATACAAGGCAGGCAATAGCTTCCGGCGCGCCAAGTCGCCGGTGCCGCCGAAGATAACGATGT
>ERZ1740070.125-NODE-125-length-53729-cov-7.336942_pt1 | contig 53729 bp, 59 predicted proteins | sample MGYA00581734_ERZ1740070 | MGnify/ENA primary metagenome ERZ1740070 (study PRJEB43018, sample SAMN04849744) | marine metagenome | isolation source: floating plastic debris | place: Pacific Ocean | collected 2008-09-01 | study: EMG produced TPA metagenomics assembly... | reverse complement strand
AAATAAATCAACACGCTAGATTATCCTGTGCCCCTATGATGGATTGGACGGATCGGCACTGTCGGTTCTTTCACCGGCAGATCAGTCAGCATGCGTTGCTGTACACCGAAATGGTGACCTCGCCCGCCTTGGTCCGCGGTGGCGCGCTTCATTTGCTCGACTTCAGCCCGCAAGAACATCCCGTTGCGCTGCAACTGGGTGGCTCTGATCCAGCTGAACTGGCAGAGGCTGCTCGGATCGGGGCAGAGGCGGGCTATGATGAGATCAATCTCAATGTCGGGTGCCCGTCAGACCGGGTTCAATCGGGGACGTTTGGCGCGGTGCTGATGAAATCACCTGGCCTGGTCGCTGAATGCGTCGCGGCCATGACACAGGCGGTCACGGTTCCCGTCACAGTCAAATGCCGGATTGGCGTTGACGACCAGGTGGCAGAGCACACGTTGCCTGACTTCATCAACCGGGTGAAAGATGCCGGATGCAGCTATCTGATCGTGCACGCCCGTAAAGCCTGGCTACAAGGCCTATCACCCAAGGAAAACCGCGACATTCCCCCGCTGGATTATCCGTTGGTTCTGCACATGAAGGAACAGTTTGCGGATTTGGGCATGTCTATAAACGGTGGCATTGAAACGCTGTCAGCGGCGACCGATCTCATCACCGCCGGCATGGACGGGGCGATGATTGGTCGTGCGGCCTATCACAGACCGTGGGATGTGCTGGCCTCGGTGGATGAGACGGTGTTTGGTGCACGACCCGCCGTCCAGACCCGAGAAGACGTCTTGACCGCCATGCGGCCCTACATGCAGGCGCATCTTGATCAGGGTGGTAAGCTGCACCAGATCACGCGCCACATGCTTGGCCTTTATGTGGGTCAACCCGGCGCACGGATGTGGCGGCGCGTGTTGTCCGAGCGTGCCAACCAACCGGGAGTTGGGGTGGACCTGCTGGATGAGGCGTTGAACCGGATGCGTCTCTCAGACAGCCTCGCGGGGTAGGCGCATTGGTGCGCAACTGGCCAGACTGTGGATATATCCGCTTGCCGTGGCACGCTGACATTTATGCATGGGCGCAATCGGCACGGCGCGCTGGCGTAAAAGTCGCGCAAGATCCAGACATGATCCGCCAGTGGCTGCAATGCGACGGCACATGGTTTGTCGGGGTAGACGCTTTGCCGTCTGCGCCGGATGGCTCAATCGGCGGCACTGCCTTGCCCAAGGTTCTGACAGATGTGATCGGTCGACGCGCCGACTTGCACCCGGCACAACTGTCCATCACCTATCCGGGATACCCCCGACCGCGGGATGGCGAAAACGACGCGGCTTTCCGCTATCGGCGCAACCGCGACGCCGCGCATATGGACGGAGTGCTGGCCGATGGCACGCCCAAACGCCGGTATTTACGCGAACAGCACGATTGGATCCTCGGGCTTCCCTTGACGGAAACTTCGCCGGGTGCCAGCCCGCTTGTGGTCTGGGAGGGCAGCCATCACATCTTGCAAAGCGCCCTGCACGACGTCCTGCAAGACACGTCCGAAATGCAGTGGCCCGAGATCGACATCACCGATGTTTATGTCCAAGCCAGAAAAACACTGTTTACCTCTTGCAAGCGCGTTCCGCTCTTTACACGGCCGGGAGAGGCCGTTCTACTCAACCCGTTTCTTCTTCACGGTGTGGCCCCGTGGCAGGCCTCTGCGCATGCATCAAGACATGGTCGTATGGTCGCGTATTTTCGGCCTGAATCACCCGAGTCGGGACCTGTATGGATGGGGCAAAAATAAGGCATTGCCACAATGCAGAATGGGCTTTGCGACAATCGCTGACCGGCAAAAACGACTGTCTCCGAATTGGGGACAATAACTCTAAAATTGTCGATTTCCTTATGAAGTCTGATCCAGTCGACCGTAATTTTACGTCCTATCGGCAGTCTTAGGAATAACGGTTATGGAAATTGCAGCGCTTTTGGCACTCACACTACTGGGGATATCCGCCAGTTTGTTCATCGATACGGACGATGATGACGATTCGGACGCAACGGACGGCAGCGGCGGCGATGGCACCGACACAGGTGGCGACGGTACAGATACCGGCGGCGGTTCGGATGGTGGGTCCGATGACGGGATTCTCACAGCAGATGGCGTGACCTTCGGATCCGAAGGTGGCGACACACTCACAACGTCCGATGCGGACACAGTTGTCGGGGCAGGCGGGGACGACGCGATCACAGGCGACGCGGACGACAACATCCTCGACGGTCAAGATGGCGATGACAGCGTATTCGGCGGTGCTGGAAACGATCAGGTTTTCGGCAGCGCAGGCAATGACTCCGCTGAAGGCAATGACGGCAACGATCTTGTTGCGGGTGGCAGCGGCAACGATGACCTGTTCGGTGGTCTTGGAGATGACACGCTCTTTGGCGATGCCGGGGATGACCGCGTTGACGGTCAAGAGGGCAACGACCAAGTGGTTGGCGGCACAGGCAATGACGAATTGTTTGGCGGCGCAGGCAATGACACGATCTTCGGCAACGAAGGAGATGACAGCATTCTCGACGGCGATGGCGAAGACTCCCTGGTCGGTGGTGCTGGGGCTGACACGCTCGACGGTGGCGCTGGCAATGATCAGTTGTTCGGGATCTTCGACGGCGATGACGACGATGTCACCATTGCAGCTCAAGACATCCTCGATCCGGATGTGTTGCTCGGCGGTGAAGGCGCTGATGACATCCAACTGGGCAGCGGTGACGTTGCGATGGGCGAAGATGGCGCTGATATCTTCTACACCGGCACCTGGGTTGATCCCGATAACGCACCAATGATCATGGACCTGCAATCTGATGAGGTTGTGATCGTATCCGTGCCCGTGGGCACCTCTGGCGACATGGATGTCGCACTTGAAACCGATGCGGACACGGGCGACACTCTGGTGCAGGTCAGTGGACAGACGGTTGCAATTGTGTCCAGCGGTGCAGCGCCGGTGACAGTCGACCAAATCCTGGTGGTTGAAAGCTTGAATATCGCAGCTTGACGCACCGAGTAACGAGAACGCGTGATGTCTCTTGGGCTTAAAGCCTAGGGGACGACCGCAAAGCAGTAATCTTTGCCGCACTGTGCGCGGCCCCGACGAGGGAAAACACTATGAGACTGGCCCTGTTGATTTTCGCTCTGATCGCGACACCCGCAGTCGCGCGGGACGTGGAACCAGAACAACCGACCTATGATCAGCCGTCTTTTGAACGGCCCGACACACCTGAACCGCCCGAGCCTCCAGAACCGCCGGAGCCGCCCGAAAACGAAGACGAAGATCGCGACCCACCCGTTGTCGTATCGCCGCCGCCCAAGAAAGTGTCCGCGCCGGGTCTGCGCTGCTACTTTGACGAGGACGGCGTGCGCAAGGTCAGCTTCAACAAGTTGGTTGATCCTGAGATGTACAAGATGGGGCGCAAGTTCTGCGCGAAGGTGCCGTACAAGGTCATGGACGTCTCGCTGCACTGCATCGAAAAAGACGGCAAATACCGCGTCCAATTCTCGCAGGAGCTGCACAGCCACAAGGCAGTCAGAAAAGGTCAACGCTTCTGTATCTGCGTGTTCGGCCTCGACTAAGACAAATGCTTACGCAAGAGCTGTAAAGAGCCGGGGACGCGTTCCCCGGCTTTCTTCTTTAAACGGTCATGCCAGCGATGACCGACAGCGCGTCAGGCTCGAAGTCAGGACGTGTCTGCCTGAGAAAGCATGAACCAAACACACTCAAGACGCGGAATTTCGCGTGAATACCGACGTTGTAGATAAGTGGTGCCTTGCATCCATGGAATGGCAACGACGCAAACTATAGATGGGCGATTACGGAACAGACAAAGCCACGCTAGGCTGTCTTGTTCTCTCACCGAATAGAAGAGCCGCGCATCCCACCGAACCGTGACCATCTGTCGTCCGTAATAGAGCGACAGGTCTATGAGGACTTACTCAACGCACATATTCGCAAGCAAAGGCAGAACGCTGCTTGATCTAACGCCAAAAGCGCGACGATAAGGCAAACCTACAGCGCCAGTCGCGCCGCCCGACCACCACGGCGCTTGGTCAGTTGTGCGGCGCGCGATGGCAGTTCTTCCATGACCGTACGACGCGCCTCGGGAGACATCTTCGACCACGCGCCGATCTCGTCAATCGTCCGCAAACAGCCTGTGCACAGACGGCTTTCGGGATGCACCACGCAGATTTTCACGCAGGGGCTTTCGATCTCGTCGCGGCTCCAGATGTCGTCTTTCATGGGGTCACCCAGCCTCAATATGGCGCAGTCTGTCCAGCGCTCCCTGCAAGATATAGGACGCCGCCACGTGGTCGATCACCTCTGCGCGACGTTTTCGTGTCGTATCCGCCTCCAGCAGTGCTTTTTCTGCCGCAACGGTCGAAAGCCGTTCGTCCCAGAACGAAACTGGCCCATCCCATAAGGCACTGAAATTGCGCGCAAACGCGCGGGTCGACTGGCACCTTGGCCCTTCCGAGCCGTCCATGTTGCGGGGAAGTCCCAGAACAATCCCTGCGATGTCCCGTGCCTTGAGAATCGTCAGAAGCGCCTGCGCATCCTGTCCGAACTTCCGTCGTTTCACTGTTTCGAGCGGCGTCGCCACAGTGCGCATCCCGTCCGACACGGCCACACCAATGGTCTTTGTCCCTAGGTCCAGCCCGGCAATCGCCCGAAACGGAGGCAGGCTGCGCCCAAACTCAGAGATGTCCTCATGCACCACGCGCCTACAGCACCAGACCCGCCGCGCGCGCGCCGTCGCGCACCACGTCCAGTGCTGAAGGGTCGTCGGCGAACACTTCTTGCGCATTGTTCCAGATCGCAATCGCGCGCGCCTCTTCGCCAAGCACACCGAGCGACGCGATAAGCCGCGCCCAATCTTCGGGTGGACCACCTTCATTCGCCAGCCGCTCTGACAGGCGCGACACCATCCCGCGGATCATCTCTTGACGCTCTTCAACAGACAGCTCGCCTGCCGCTTCCACGTCTTCTGCGGTTGGGCCGGGCAATCCAGCGATCCGCGGGACCTCATAATCCGGAATGCCCGCGCGGAATGCCATCTCTTCCATCTGCGCAAGGATCGGTGGCAGCCAAGGCGCATCAGACGGGCTGGCCCGCAGTAGGCGGTCCCACACACGGAAGGCGATGTCCGGTCGCCCGGTCTGTGCCATCATCAGGCCCATGTAATACTGTGCAATGCCGTTCTCCGGGTCTCGGCTCAGCGCGGTTTCCAGCACACGCTCCGCCTCGGGTGACACATACCCACCTGCTGCCAGAACCATCATATCCGCCAGGTCGGCATAATCTCTCGCCGTGGCCGCATCACCGCGCAACACAATGACCCGTTCCTGCGCCGAATACGCCGCCACGTAATTGCCCAACGCCGCTTCAGAGCGCGCCAACAGCACATGTCCTTGCAAATCATCGGGGCGCTCAGCCACAGCGCCACGCAAGCGTTGAACCAAATCGCTATAGCCGGCCTGAACATCGGGGTTCAGGCCGGTGGGCAACTCGGCTTCCGCATCGGCCTGTGACGGGCGGGTTTCGCGCGCCGCCTCAGCCATCTCCATACGGGATGCAAGGCCCAGATCGCCATATCCCGGCGCACCGAGCTGCATGTAAAGACCAAAACCGCCACCGATGACGAGCGCCGCAATCAAGCCCGCCATTGACAGGCCAAGCGCTGGCGGCTGTTCGCCTGCGGCTGCTGTGCCTTGCGCTTTGCTATCGGCTGACAGAATTCTGCGCGAGATCTCGGTGCGCAACCGTTCGGCATCTTCGGGCGAAATCACCCCGCGCTGCAGATCGCGATCCACTTCGTTCAGCTGGTCGCGATAAACCTGTACGTCAAACGCTTCCGCTGGTCCGGTGTTGCGCTGGCCCCGCAAAAGCGACACCACCAGCAAGCCCGCCATCGCCAGAGACAACACACCCGTTGCAATCCAGAAGAACGTCATGGCGTGCACCCCCCTCAGCTAAACGTCCCCGTCATGTATAGCCCGGAAGCGCTTGAAAAAAGGGCAACGCCCCGTGACAAAGCGCCATGTCGCAAAAACAGGGTAAAATGACGCGTGGAGTATCCGCTTTGCCCCATGTTCAGTCCACATAACATCCAGTTACACCCCAAGGTTTGAGTCGCCTCATGAAACGCTATTCCGCCTTTGCCGTTGCCAGAGAAGCCGTTCGTTACCACACGGGCTGGGAACGGGCGTGGCGCAAGGCGGAGCCGAAGAAAAAGTACGATGTGATCATTGTCGGGGCAGGGGGCCACGGTCTGGCCACCGCCTATTACCTCGGCAAGAACTTCGGCATCAAGAACGTGGCTGTGATCGAAAAAGGCTGGCTCGGCGGCGGCAACACGGGCCGCAACACCACCATCATTCGCTCGAATTACCTACAAGACCCGTCCGCCGCGATCTACGAAAAGGCGCGCTCGCTCTACGAAGACCTCAGCCAGGACCTCAACTACAACATTATGTTCAGTCCGCGCGGCGTCATGATGCTTGCGCAAACAGAGCACGAAATCCGCGGCTACCAACGCACGGCGCATGCCAATGCGCTGCAAGGGGTTGAGACGCGATTTATCGGTCCAGCTGAAGTCAAGAAGCTCTGCCCAATTATCGAGCTTAAAGGCCCGCGCTACCCGGTCCTCGGCGCACTCTGGCAACCCCGCGGCGGCACCGCGCGCCACGATGCGGTGGCCTGGGGCTATGCGCGTGCGTGCTCTGACATGGGCATGGACATTATCCAGAAATGTGAAGTCACCGCGGTCCGCCAGTCCGGTGGCAAAGTGACAGGCGTCACCACCACAAAGGGTGACATCGACTGTGACAAGCTGGGCATTGTGGTGGCGGGCCATTCCGGCGTGCTGGCCGAGATGGCGGGCTTCCGTCTGCCAATCGAATCCGTCGCCCTGCAAGCGCTTGTGTCCGAACCGATCAAGCCCGTGATGGACGTGGTCGTCATGGCCAACACCGTGCACGGCTACATGAGCCAGTCCGACAAGGGTGAAATGGTCATCGGCGGCGGCGCGGATGGCTACAACAACTACACCCAGCGCGGGTCCTTCCACCATGTGGAGGAAACGGTGCGAGCACTGGTCGAGACCTTCCCCATGATCTCGCGCCTCAAGATGCTCCGCTGGTGGGGCGGCATCGTGGACATGACTGGCGACCGCTCGCCGATCCTGTCAAATACACCACTGGAGAACTGCTTCATCAACTGCGGCTGGGGCACCGGCGGGTTCAAGGCCATCCCCGGCTCCGGCTGGGGCATGGCCGAACTGATGGCCAAGGGCCACTCCCCGCTCACCAAGGAATTCGGCCTTAACCGCTTCCGCGAAGGCCGGTTTATCGATGAATCCGTAGCTGCGGGGGTGGCGCATTGATCAAGGTTGCCAACCACATGCAAAACCGTCCGTACGCCACAAGACGCGAAGCCAAACCGTCAAAGGTGCAGCTGCTGGCTTGTGATGCGCTCTTTCTCGCGGTCCGCTTCAGTCTGCGGCTCATACCCTCGATCATCGCGCAGCCGTACACCCTTAAGGCGCTCGTAGATCGCCAAACCACCAGCGCCCACCAGCAAGGCGCCAAACCCGTATACCAACCATTCCATGTGACCAGTGTGCCCTGCGCACGGTCAGCAATCAACCGGGGGGCCTTATGCGCCTGACATCCTTACACCGCACCAAATGGGCGGATATGCGCCAGCCGGGCGCGCGCCAAACGCTTCCAGCCAGCGTCACGCGGCAATCCGCGCACCGCTCCGGCAAGCCGCTGCCGACCCATTTGCGCGGCACGCAAAATCGTCCCACGTCATGTGTGCCACAACAAAAGGAGTGGAGAACATGGGTACGACATCGATCTGGGTTGCGGTTGCGGCCGTGGCGGTCCTTGCGCTGGGCCTCTTGCTGTTCATGCCGGGCAGTGGCGGTGATCCAAACGCGCCCGCAGCCGTGGACAGCCTCGCACCTGCCGATCAAATCCAACCAGCCCTGCCTGCCGACACAATTACCGACGGCACAGACGGTACCGGCGGCTGACACACAAACCCATGTCAGGGGGGGTGCACCATGCTTCTCCTGACATGCCCCTATTGCGGCGTGGCCGCTGAAGAAACCGAACTGCATGCGGGCGGCGAAGCGCATCTGACACGCTTCGGCCCCGGCTCGGCTGACGACGATTTTACCCAATACCTGTTCCACCGCGAAAACCCGCGCGGCGTGCATTTCGAACGCTGGCGCCACGCCAATGGCTGCGGCAAGTGGTTCCATGCGGCACGGTGCACCCAAACGCTCGAAGTCTTCGGCACCTATAGCGCGCAGACCTCGGAACCGCCGAAAGACCTCCTAGACACGATCCGCCAAAAACGCCCCGGCTTCCGCTGGAGAGACCTCGCATGACCCTTCATCTTGCCCAAAAAACTCCCCCCGGAGGGCCGACGACCAAGCTTCCAGAGGCCTGGTCATGAGCGCACGTCTTCCCACACAGGGCCGTCTGATCAACCGCGACCGCCCGGTCACGTTCAAGTTCAACGGCAAGCTTCTCGAAGGCTGCCAAGGCGACACGCTCGCCTCAGCACTGCTGGCCAACGGTCAAACCCTGATGGGCCGCAGCTTCAAGTATCACCGCCCGCGCGGCGTGGTGGCCAGCGGGTCTGAAGAACCAAACGCGCTGTTCAATCTCGGCACAGGCGACACGTTGGAACCCAACCAGCGCGCCACCACGACCGAGATTTTCCATGGGTTAAACGCGACCAGCCAGAACCATTTCCCGTCGCTGGAGTATGACATCGGCGTGGTGAACAACATCCTCGCCAGGTTCTTGCCGGCAGGGTTCTACTACAAGATGTTCATCCACCCGCGCCCATTCTGGAAGTACATTTACGAGCCATTCATTCGCCACTCCGCCGGTTTGGGCAAAGCGCCGGACTACGAGGCGCGCGATCCCGACCGCTACGAACATTTCTATGCCTTCACCGATGTGCTCGTGATCGGTGGGGGTGTCGCTGGCCTGCAAGCGGCGATGAGCGCAGCGAAAAGCGGCGCGAAAGTGCTGCTCTTGGAACAAACCCCACATTGGGGAGGGCGCACACCGGTCGACGGCGGCACCATCGACGGCAAAGATGCGGAAGCTTGGATCACCGAAACCGTCAAAGCCTTGCAAAACATGCCCAACGTCACCATCCGCACCCATACCATGGGGGCAGGGGTCTACGACCACGGCTATGTGCTGGGCTACGAACGCCTGACCGACCATACGCCCGATACACCCGGCCCACGTCACCGCCTTTGGCGCATCCGCGCAGCACAGGTGATCACCGCGACAGGCGCCATCGAACGCCCGCTCAGCTTTGCGGGCAACGACATCCCTGGTGTCATGCTCGCCTCAGCGGTGCGCGACTTTGCCATCAACTACGGCATCAGCCCGGGTGACCGTACGGTGGTTGTCACAAACAACGATGACGCGTATCGCACGGCCATTGCACTCGCCAAAGCAGGCCTGAAAGTGCCTGCCATCGTCGATGCCCGGCCCGAAGGCGGTGGCGCATTGATGGCAGATGCCAAGGATTTCGGGATAAAAGTGCATCTCGGTTCCGCAGTTGTGAAAGCCAAAGGCGCAAAAGAGCTGCACTCCGTGCTCATCGGCCCACAGGATGGCGATGGGTCCGAAACCACAGAGGTCTTTTGCGATGCAGTCGCCATGTCCGGTGGCTGGTCCCCGGTGGTGCATCTCTGGTCGCATTGCGGCGGCAAGCTGATCTGGGACGAGGCCCAAGCCGCCTTCCGCCCCGATCATGACAAAGCACCGACCAGCCACGATGGCGCACCGTTTGTGATCCCTACTGGCACCGCAGATGGTGAGATGTATCTCGACGCGGTCCTGCAAAACGCAGCCAAGGCCGGGCAGACCGCGGCTGTGCGTACAGGTGCGAAAGCGGGCTCAGACGCTCCACCAACGGCAGATGCGCCGGACGAGGCTCCAATGGCTCCGATCTGGCTCATGCCGTCCAACGCACCCCAGAAACTGCGCGCGAAAGCCTGGCTCGACTATCAGAATGACGTGAAAGTCTCAGACGTCCAACTTGCAGCACAAGAGGGTTTTGAGAGCGTCGAACATACCAAGCGCTACACAACGCTAGGCATGGCAACTGACCAAGGAAAACTCAGCAACATCAACGGTCTCGCGACGCTGGCGAATGCGTTGGGTGAAGATATTCCGCAAGTTGGCACCACCACTTTCCGCCCACCTTACACACCCATCTCAATGGGCGCGATTGCTGGCGAAGCGCGTGGTGAGATATTCCAGCCGATCCGCAAAACGCCGATGCACGACTGGCACGATGCCAACGGCGCGCATTGGGAACCGGTTGGCCACTGGCGCCGCCCGTACACCTTCCGCAAACCGGGTGAGAGCATCAAAGAGGCGGTGAACCGCGAAGTGCTCGCCACCCGCAACAGCCTCGGCCTGCTTGACGCCTCGACCCTTGGCAAGATCATCGTCAAAGGCCCTGACGCGGGCAAGTTCCTGGACATGCTCTACACCAACATGATGAGCACCCTCAAACCGGGGCGCTGCCGCTACGGGTTGATGTGTTCGGAAAACGGCTTCCTCTCTGACGACGGCGTGGTCGCACGGATCGATGAAGACACGTTCCTCTGTCACACCACCACAGGCGGCGCGGATCGCATCCACGCGCACATGGAAGAGTGGCTGCAGACCGAATGGTGGGACTGGAAGGTCTGGACCGTCAACGCGACCGAGCAGTACGCGCAGGTGGCCGTGGTCGGCCCAAACGCCCGCAAGCTCTTGGAAAAGCTGGGCGGCATGGATGTGTCGAAAGACGCGCTGCCCTTCATGGGCTGGGTCGACGGCGAATTGGCGGGTTTCCCTGTCCGCGTTTACCGCATCTCGTTCTCGGGCGAACTCAGTTACGAAATCGCTGTCCCCGCCAATTTGGGCCGCGCCTTCTGGGACAAACTGCTAGACGCCGGTGCAGAGTGGGACATCACCCCCTACGGCACGGAAGCCCTACACATCATGCGCGCCGAAAAAGGCTTCATCATGATCGGCGATGAAACCGACGGAACCGTCATTCCGCAGGATCTTGGCCTCAACTGGGCGATCTCGAAAAAGAAAGACGACTATATCGGCAAACGCGCGCAAGAACGCTCGCACATGACCGATCCGACCCGGTGGAAACTGGTAGGCCTTGAGACACTAGATGGCTCAGTGCTCAAAGACGGGGCCTATGCCTTTGACGAGGGCCAAAACGCCAATGGTCAACGCAACACCCAAGGCCGCGTGACGTCGACCTATTTCAGCCCCACGCTTCAGAAGGGCATCGCAATGGGGCTGGTCCTGAACGGGCCGGACAGGATGGGTGATGTGATCAAGTTCTCCAACACGGGAGACGGAGCGAAAGAAGCGCGCATTGTCGATCCGGTATTCTTTGATCCGGACGGGGAGAAGCAGAATGTCTGACGTTCAAATGGCCCTTGGCGGTGCGTCCTTCGACGGTTTGGTCACAATCGAAGAAGTGTCGGGACATGGCATGATCACCCTGCGTGGGGATCTGTCCGACAAAACTGTCGTCAAAGCCGTGAAAGACGTGTTTGGCGTCGCTCTGCCAGCTACGCGCGGAGCAGAGTTTGAACGCGCAAATGGCGCGCTTTGGATGTCGCCGGACGAAGCGCTGCTGTTGTGCCCCTATGCTCAGGCGCAAACCAACGCTGACGCCCTGTCCGCCAAATTGGGCAAAACCCATGCTCTTGTGGTCAACGTCTCTGCCGCGCGCGCCGTGTTCCACCTCAAGGGATACGCCGTGCGAGAGGTGATCGCCAAACTCGCCCCGGTCGACATGTCACCCGAGGTATTTGCCGCCGGCCAGGTCCGCCGCACGCGCATGTCGCAAGTGGCAGCTGCGTTCTGGATGGATGATGCCAGCAACGCGCATGTTGTCTGCTTCAGGTCCGTCGCGGACTACATGTTCAACATCCTGAAAAACGCGGCGGAGCCACACGCTTCCGTTAACTATTTCTGACCCGACTCAACGGGCCTTGCGTTAACCAACCTTAACAAAACCTTAAAAATCGACGCGAATTTGGATGAAATTTGCGCCACATTTGACTAAACCTCTCCCCGTGGGGCGGCGCTTTGAAAGCGCGGTTTGTGGGAGTAACGCGTATGACTTGCAAGGTTCGCAAGGGGTTTGGTCTTTTGGGTGCGGCGGTTTTGGCTTTTGGCTTTGCCGCAAAAGCTGAGGCACAGGTGACCTACACCTGCACGCTCAGTTCATCTCAGTCGAAATCATGGATACCTGACGTGCTGTTCATCGGGCATGACGCTGCGAAAACACGTGTCGTCGTGTCCGACCCGATTGTCCTTTACTTCAATGATCGGCAACCGGTCGAAGGGCGGATCTCGGCCGACAACGCGAAACGCATTACCTTTGCGTGGAACTATGTCGCCAAGGATTCAAAAGGCCAAACGGCCAAAATGCTGTTCCGCGCGACATGGAACAAAGCGACCGAGAAAATGAAGGTCACTGCCACCCCGGCTGGCTTTTCAAAAGGGTCTTTCGGGTCGGGCACGTGCGAGCGCGCCTCGCTCTAGGCGGGTCAGATCAAAAAGCCCTACTTCAGCGGTTTGTCATTTCTTGCCTGCGGTGTAGGGCCAAGCCTTGACGTTGGCGTGCTCTGGCATCAGGTAAGGCGGTGTAATTTGCCGCACCTACGAGGGGACTAACATGGCTTTCGAACTTCCCGATCTTCCCTATGCACATGACGCGCTTGCCAGCAAAGGCATGTCCAAGGAAACGCTCGAATATCACCACGACCTGCACCACAAAGCGTATGTCGATAACGGCAACAAGCTGATTGCAGGCACTGAGTGGGACGGCAAGTCCATGGAAGAGATCATCAAGGGCACGTATGACGCGTCCGCGGTGGCTCAGAACGGAATTTTCAACAACATCAGCCAGTTGTGGAACCACAACCAGTTCTGGGAAATGATGGGCCCGGGCGACAACAAGATGCCGGGTGAGCTGGAAAGCCGTCTCGCCGATGCCTTTGGGACCGTTGATACGTTCAAAGAGCAGTTCTCGGCCGCAGGTGCAGGTCAGTTCGGTTCTGGCTGGGCTTGGTTGGTTGTCGACACCGATGGCACACTCAAAGTCACTAAGACTGAAAACGGCGTAAACCCGGTCTGCTTTGGCCAGACCGCACTTTTGGGCTGCGATGTGTGGGAGCATTCGTACTACATCGACTTCCGCAACAAGCGTCCCGCATATCTCGCCAACTTCCTCGACAATCTGGTCAACTGGGAAAACGTGGCAGAGCGTCTGTCCAACGCCTGATCCACTGTTGGATTGCAAGAAAGCCCTGTCATTCGGCAGGGCTTTTTTCGTTGTACGACGCGATCTGCGAGTGAGATCCAAATGCGCATCTACACCTCTGATCACTCGCTCTACTGCGCCAAGCTGCGCATTTTGTTGCACCACAAGCGGGTGCCGTATGAAGAAGCGCCTCCACCCGGCGGTGGCGGATCGCCCGAGTATTTTTCGATTGTCCCATCCGGCAACATCCCGGCGCTCTGTGACGGTGATCTGGTGCTGACGGACAGCGAAGCGATCGCCGAATACCTTGAGGAAAAGCACCCCGACATCCCCATGCTGCCGGATACCCTGATCGGTCGTGCGCAATCCCGGGAACGATCCCGCTTTTCTGACACGCGCCTTGAGCCCGCCCTGCGGCTGACCTTTCCGCATGTGGATCCTGCCACGCGGGATGGCGCTGCGATCACGGCAGCACATGCGTTGATCCAAAAACGTCTGGATGCTTTGGCGGTCATGCTTGACCGATCCGACTTGCCGCGTGACAGGCTGTGGATGGGGGATTGCGGAACAGTTGTGACGCTTGAATGGATCGCCCTTTTCGAAGGGCGAGTGATCCCCGAATTGGTCTGGCCGGACGCTGTCAGTCAGTATCGACACGACATGACCCAACACGCCGCTGTACGGGACGAAATGGCCTCCTATCGACCCGAGATGCTGAGCTACATGAGAGCGAAGAACGCGCTTTAGCATTAAACGTCTCATCTTCGACGAACTGACCCAGAGGTTTGGCCTCTTGCCGCCGCATTCCATAAAAGCTAGGCCGCTGGCGAAAGGGTGCGACATGTCAGAGATCACCAAAGGCGTCGTGGCGCTGGTCAGCGCGTGCACCATTTGGGGGCTCTCTCCGCTCTTTTACAAAGCACTGAGCGCCGTGGCACCGACCGAGGTTCTGGCGCATCGGACGGTCTGGTCGATGGTCTTCTTTGCCGGTGTGTTGCTTCTGCAAAGCCGCTTGTCCGAGCTTTGGCACGCGGTCACGACCTTCGCGTCGCTCCGCGTGATCGCATTTGCGGCCTGCATGATTTCCGTGAACTGGTTCCTCTTTATCTGGGCCATTCAGGTGGGTCGCGCGACCGAATCCTCGCTCGGCTACTACATCTTCCCGCTGGTCGCCGTCGTGATCGGGCGGCTGGTGTTTGGGGAAAAGCTGACCCGCACCCAAGGTATTTCGGTCGCCTTGGCCTGTGCGGCTGTGCTCACGTTGGTTGTTGGTCTGTCCATTGTGCCGTGGGTGTCGCTGGTGCTGGCGGTCACGTTTGGCTTTTACGGCCTTGTGAAGAAGAGGCTCGATATGGGGCCAGTGGCCTCTGTCACGGCTGAGGTTCTGGTCCTGTCGCCGATTGCTGTCGCTTGGCTGGTGTACCTGCATACAGGGCCAGGCGGCGTGTTTGGGCGGGATGTTCTAAACAGCGGTCTTTTGATCGCCGCCGGGCCAATGACCGCGCTGCCGCTCATCCTGTTTTCCTACGGTGCGCGACGGCTCGCGATGGCCACTGTGGGGATTGTGCAATACGTGAACCCGACACTCCAGTTCCTCTGTGCTGTGGTCATCTTTGGTGAACCCTTTGGCCCGGTCCATTTGATCGCCTTCACCCTGATTTGGATCGCACTTGCGCTTTATTCGGTCAGCGCATTGCGTCAGGACAAGGCGCGCCGCAAGGCAGAGATGGTGTCGGATGCGGATGTGGTTGTTTCCACGAAATCCAGCAGGGATGCATCGGCAAACCCGTGATCCACGACATGGCTCAAAAGCCCTGACAGCGGATCCCAGTAGCCATCGACACTCAGCAAGAAGATCGGTTTGCCATGTAGGCCAAGTTGCCTCCAGGTGAGAACTTCAAAGAACTCGTCGAGTGACCCCGCACCCCCAGGCAGCACCACAATCGCGTCCGCGTTCATGACCATCACCTTTTTACGCTCATGCATTGTTTCGGTGACGATAAATCGCGTCAGATCGCGCTTGCCGACTTCGAGGTCCAGCAAATGTGTTGGGATCACGCCAAACGTGTCGCCATCCGCCTCTTGTGCGGCGCGTGCAGTCAGCCCCATCAACCCCACATCGCCGGCACCGTAGACCAGCCGCCAACCTGCTTCCGCAATTCCGCGCCCCAACGCATCCGCCTCGTGGGCAAAAGATGGGCGGTCACCGGCACGCGAGCCGCAATAGACGCAGATAGACTTTTTGGTCATGAAACAGGTCCTTTGGGATAAAGAGAGGTCGGAATAGACAACGGGTTGTGAGTTGTTTCGTGATAACGGCGTTGATACACACGCTCAACTCTGGTTGTGGGATCAGAGGTTTGGGTGAAGTCGAGGACACATGAGCAAATCGACCTTTGCATCAAGCGCACCTTGGGTGGCGCTCGGCGGAACAGTCGCTGCGGTGGCCGTGGCGGTTGGCGTTTATGTCAGCGGCGCCCTGTTTCCCGAATCTGAACCTCAATCTGTGGCGGAGGGTCCAAGTGTTGCAACTTCCCCCACAGACCCTGCCCCTGCTGAGGTGGATCAGGATGTGAACGCGGTCGCCGAAGACCCCCAGACCCCCGTGCTGGAAAACGAGGAAACTGCAGTGGCTCAGCCCGAGCCCGAGGTTGAACCCGCGCCTGAGACACAAGTCGTTGAGGAGCCTTTGGTGACAGAGGACCCATCTGACGCGGACAAAACAGCGCCACAGGAGAATCTCGAAACCGCGATGGCGCAGCCGGAAGCGGAAATTGAACCCGCGCCCGAAACGCAAGTCTCTGATGAGCCTGTTGCGACAGAAGAACCGTCTGTTGCGGACAACGCGACACGGCAGGAAGACGCTGACATCGCCGCAGAAGACGCTGCAGCGGCAACAGCGCCGGAGTTCGATATCGTGCGTGTTGCACCGGATGGCCAAACCCTTGTCGCCGGGTCGGCACTTGGGGCGCAGCTTGTGCGGATCATCATTGACGGTGTCGAAGTGGGCGACGCGACCGTTGATGGTACAGGAAAGTTTGTCGCCTTCTTTGAGCTGGCCAACAGTGATCAGCCCCGCGTTGTGAGCCTCTTGTCTGAAGGCGAACTGGGCCAGGCGGAAAGCCGCGATCAGGTGATCATCGCACCGTCGGTCCAACAGGCTGTGGCTGAAGAAGAACCAGATACCGTGGTGTCAGACGCGGAGACTGCCGCAGAGCAGGTGGCTCAGGCTGACAACACCGAAGCGTCGGATGCGTCCGCACCTGCACAAGACGTGACAGTTTTGGACACAGAAGAGGTGGCGCCGCTGAAGCCATCGGAGAACCGCCCGGACGTCGCTGATGCTGACACATCCAGCCCAGACGCGGCCTCAGATGCGACACCAACAGTGCGTGCCGAAGCACCGCCTGAGCCGCTCCAAGACACAGAGACACCCGCAGCGACGGAACTCGCTGCTTTGCCAGCAACCACAGATCCGGCGACACCAACGCAGCCTGATGTGGCGGACGCACCTGCCGTGATCCTGTCGACCGATGACGGGGTGGAGGTTCTGCAGTCCGCAGGGCGGGAACCGGAGGTGCTGGATCAAATTGCGCTCGATGCAATCACGTATGAAGACGCAGGCGCTGTTGCTCTGACCGGACGCGGCAGCGCAGACGAGTTTGTCCGCGTCTACATCGACAACCAACCCATCCGCACCACCGAAGTCACGCCAGATGGCCGCTGGCGCGTCGATCTGCCGGATGTCGACAGCGGGACCTACACTTTGCGCGTGGATGCGGTGGACAGCGAAGGCACTGTCACCTCGCGGGTCGAAAGCCCGTTTCGGCGGGAAGACCCGGCGCTTTTGGCTCAAGCCATTGAACGCGGCGAAGCGGCCGCAACGGTCCAGGTCGTGACAGTCCAGCCTGGCAACACGCTTTGGGCGATTGCGCGCGATAGGTACGGCGAAGGCCCCGCTTACGTGCGGGTGTTCGAAGCCAACCGCGACCGCATCCGCGACCCCGATCTCATTTACCCGGGCCAGGTCTTTTCCATTCCGAATTGACCGGCTGTCATCTGGCTGTGATTTTTCCGCGCTACCGCTGCGACAACCACTGCATATTGCGGGGGTTGCCCCTAGGGTTCCGCGATATATAGTCTTTGGTATTGACCGGGGCGGGGCTCCCGTCCTGGCGCTGAATTGAGGCAGACTGGGCAGGAGATGAGTCCCCCGATGGATGGCAATTTCAGAACAGAGTTTGTACGTGAACCGGGTGCACTCAGGCATCACCCCGCGCTCGTACTGAATGCAGACTACCGACCGCTCAGTTATTACCCACTGTCGCTTTGGGCCTGGCAAGACGCGGTCAAGGCGGCGTTTCTTGACCGTGTGGATATCGTGGCCGAGTATGAAGAGGTGGTCCGAAGCCCCTCGATGACGCTCAAGATACCAAGCGTCGTTGTGCTCAAAGACTATGTCAAACCGCAAAAGCGCGTGGCCTTCACGCGCTTTAATCTTTTTCTGCGGGACGAATTCCAGTGCCAGTACTGCGGCGCAAAAGGGGATCTGACATTTGATCACGTGGTGCCGCGTGCGGCAGGCGGTATCACGTCGTGGGAAAACGTTGTGGCTGCTTGTGCGCCTTGTAACCTCAAGAAAGGCTCGCGCAGCCTGCGTCAGGTTGGGTTCTCCTTGCGCAAACCGCCCCGGCAACCGGGCGCGCAAGAGCTTTTGAACATGGGCCGCAAGTTTCCCCCCAACCACCTTCACGAAAGCTGGATGGATTTCCTCTATTGGGATGCGGAATTGGAGGCATAACGCGTCAGGTTTGCACATTCGGTCAGTAGACGACGCGGGCGTTCCTTCAAACTTTACCGTCGGCGGCGTCACATGGAACGCATCAACTGAGCCTCATCCGCTGCTCGACAAGGTCAGCCATTTTTTGACCTGATCGGTGAACCCAATCAGGTTCGTAATTCCTGATCGTGACCCAGAAAAGCGCGCCTTCGGGCCAATATGTAACGTCCAAACACCCTTTGGCCTTAAGGTCTTTCTTGAAATGCCAATGACGGTTGTTGGGGTATTTTCTGTGGCTTAACGTCGTGACGTGCGACATGGTCAAATCCAGTGTCGCACCGACGTCGGATAAAACGCGTTCCATCGCATCAAGGCTCATATCGCCTGATACGGGGACCTGAATGTTTCGTGATTTGTCGGTGTCTTTGATTGTCCTTGTGGTCACAGCCTGTCCCTTTCGCCTTGCCATTTTTTGCAAGCAAAAATGGACTTTGTTGAAAGCACAAGCCCGGAGATCGTGCGGTCACTTGGCGGGCGTCAGAAGGCCGAAAGCTTACACGCAAACAAGTTGAAGCACGTGTCAGATTGGGCTCTGACCAGACATTCGCCTCGGTAGGGCGCACCAAATCGCACGCTTGCGCATTTATAGCGAAGAGTCGTCCATCGGTGTTTGGGCAAGTCCCTTTTAGACATGCGGCGAAGTGAAAAAGAGGTGACGTCACCTGAGTTGGGTGGACATCCTCTCCCCCGTGCAGAGCCGTTTTCGAAAACGGCTCCGAACCTGTACCCCACGGAGGGGTCTGATGAGACGCGTCTCTCATGGTCTGAACGCGCATAAAGCGTCCGCAGAGAGAAGGTAGTCACTTGGGGTGTTCCGCCAAAAGGCGAAACGGGTGTTGGATCCAATGGGCGGCGTTATCGCGAACCTATCTTAACCTGCTAAAAATACGGCGAACGGTGCGAAGACTTTTCGAAAAGTCTTGCAAGAGCCTTCGAAGGCTCTTGTGCCACCTAGCGTCTCTCGCGGTCTTTAGAGAATGCCGTCAGCGCAGCCAGCCAGGTGTCCCATGCCGGGCCGCAAGCGCCGGTTTCCCATCGGCAGAGGCCAATGGTCCGCAACCAAGCATCGAACCGGTCTGCCAGAACCGGTAGCCCTTCGGCCCGCAGGGTATCGGCAAACAATCGGGTGAGGTCTGGTGACCAGTCATACAATTGAAAGACTGTTGCGGCCCGAAATTGCGGATCGTTGAGGTAGAGATCGCGGAAAAACGCGATATGCGCATTTTGGGTTTCAAGGCTGCTCTGCAGGGTGTCTTCCGCACCTTGCGGGCGGTCGCGGCCATCGCTTGCGAACCCAACCGGGCATCCCAACTCCTGAATCATGATGGGCAATTCTTGCGCGGCGCGTTTCATCACCGCCACATCTTTGCGCCACTGATCCGGATCGGTGACGCGGATCATCCCATCGAGGCAGTAGTGGTTGAAGGTCGCGAGCGTCATCGCCGACATCACACCGCTGGTGAAGTCGGGCAACGCGATTGGCGCGCCCATAGTGAGGGTCACGCTCACCCCCATGTCCGGGTCGAGAGATTTGACCCGATCTGCGGCAGACCGGTAAAACGCCAACGCCCCGTCTTCGGTGGCGATGCCGTCAAGGATCGGCGCGTCCACCTCGTTGCCAAGTGTCAGCCCCCAGACCTCCGCATCGGTCAGATACGGAACAAACCAGCCCAGAAAGGCGTCGAAGCGGTCGATAACCTCGGGCGCTGCCAGTGTCAGCCCGTCGCGCAACCGGTCGTCTGTGCCCAAGAGGTCAGCTGGGATGGTGAAGCCATCGGAATCCAGCGTCGATAAGGTGACAAACACATGCTGCCCGCGTGTTCCGGCGGCTTCCAAAGCGTCGGTAAGGGCGCTCGCATCATACCGACTGGGGCGGGGTTCCAGCTCGGACCAATCGATCTGGATCCGTGCCAGCGACGCTCCGGCAGCAGCCGCTTCGTCTAGTAGCGCTTCTGCGCGGGCGACACGGTCGTAAGGCCCGCCGCGCAGGTCGTCAAACCCGACGATGATGCCCATATGCGGGCCAGCAGGTAGGCGGGGCACAGTGGTGTCGTTGGCGCCCTCGGCGCGTACGGTGCAGGCAGTCAGCAGAGCGGCCACTCCAAGGCCACGGATCAGATCGGCAAATAGCATCGCGTCTTTACCTCTGTTATGCAGAATACCTGACCTGTAAGACAATTTGCATTACTCTGCAATACAAAGTACCTAAAGGTTCATGGCTCAGACGTCTTGGACAGGAGAAATGCGCAAAGGGGTGATGGAACTGTGCGTTCTGCATCTGCTCGCGCAGCAATCGGGCTATGGCTATCAACTCGCCCAAAGCCTTGCCGCCTATCCCAGCCTGACGCTGAAGGAGAGCACGCTGTACCTCATGCTCGCCCGGTTAGAGAAAGACGGGCTGTTGTCTGTGACCCTGCAAGCATCAGCGCGGGGGCCGAAACGGCGGTACTTTACACTGAACACTGACGGGCGCGCGCGGTTGGCAGCGATGTCGACCTTTTGGTCAGAATTTTCGCGCGACGCAGCGCAGCTTTTGGGGCAGGAGCCAAGGTCATGACCGTATCAGCCGCTTTGCCCAAAAACGTGACGACCGCATTGGCCCGCTTGCAGGTCACTTTGACGGATGCAGGGTATGCCAGTTTCGAGGTCGAGGGCATTGTCACGGGCGCACGTGAGAAGGTGGAAGACGTGCTGATTGACAGACCAGACGTAGCCACCGAGGACTTGGTGCAAATGGTCGAGCAGTTTGGTGAGCTTGATGTCTTGCCGGAGGTGTCGTCAGACACACCACCTTCCACTCCCGCCAAAGTCGGGGTCGGTATCGCCCTCGCTGCGGGGGCCGCGATGTTGCTCGTGCCGCCTTTCACCGGGCCAGACACCGGTGGCTCCATCATGGTACTTGCCGCTTTGCTGGCAGGCCCTGCCGCAATCTTTTTGGGCCGCAGGTCACGGACGACTGGGTTGGGCCAGACGTCCATCCTTCTTGGCGGTTTGATTGTAGCTGTGCCGTTGGGTCTGATCGTTTTGGCACTGCTGCAAGTGCTGTAGGGAGCAGCCGTCCTGAAAGACCTACACTCCGTCAGCCTCTGCTTTATGCGCGTCGTAGCTTGCCTCAAGTTCACCTCGCAAAAAGTCGCCAAACGTCAGCGGCTCAAATTTCGGCGTTCCCGTGCCGGGCAAAGGCGCAATCGTGGCCGAGACATGCGGATCAAAGAAGAACGGAACCGAATAGCGTTCGCGTCCGGAGGCGTTGATCACGCGATGCGGCGTCGACAACAACCGACCGTTCGACAAGCGGTGGAGCATATCGCCGACATTGACAATGAAAGCGTTTGGCATAGGCGGCGCGTCCACCCAATCACCATTTGGCGTTTGAACTTGCAACCCGCCGACATCGTCCTGCGCCAATAGTGTCAGACAGCCAAAATCCTTATGCGGGGCAGAGCCATAGACGTCTTCTGGCGCTTGAGGCGATTGCGGTGGATAGTGCAAAAGCCTTAACCAGATGGTGGGTGTGTCAAACGCCTTGAGGATGGTGTGATCCGTGGCACCCATCGCCTGCAAGGCGAGTCCCATCAGCTTGCGTCCCAGATCGCTCATCGCTGCGGCATAGGCCTCACACGTGGTGCGAAAACCAGCCAGGTCGGGCCACTGGTTCGGCCCCGAGAGGTAAACGCTTGGGTCAGCCACAGCGTCCTCGCGCATCATCATGAAGGATGCCGATTGGTTTGGTTTGGTCACCTCGGCGAGGTCCGATGTTACGTCGGTCGAGGTGTTGATGGCGATATAGCCGCGATGGGTTTCGTTCAATGCGATGGCGGCTTTTACAGGCTCCGGCAAGGCGTGAAACTGGCGTGAGGCGTCAAACACAGCGGCGCGCAACGCGGGATCGATGCCATGGTTGATGATGTAGCCAAACCCGGTTTCGCCGTAGGCTTTGGCAAATGCCTTGGCCAGCTCAGTGGTGTCATCGCCCGCAATCAAAGGTGCGATGTCGATCACAGGGATCTCGGTGAAGTCTGTCATGGAGTGTCTCCGGAAATGTGTTGGAAAAAGGGGTGAACCTGTTCCAGCTATCCGGCAAAACGCTTGCGCCGATGGGCGGAGTGACGCTCCAGCACCACAAGATGAGAGAAGGCAGACAAACCAATCATATAGCTAGATGAACGCGGACTGGTAGGCGTTGTCAAGTTGTGACCTATGCAGTGCTCAAGCCTGCATCGAATTTTGCCTTACCAGCCGTCGCGCACATCGTTCACTACTCAAGCGTCAACCGACGCACGCCCCAAAGGAACAGCGCACCTGTGCCGACGAAGGCGAGGATGAACGGCACTTGAAGCGCGGCGTCTCGCGCGATGAACAACTCGCTTGTCCCGACCACAATGCCGCCAAGCAATGCCCCCAACGAGATCGTCCCCCAGCCGAAAAAGCGGTACACGCTGTTGACCCGGCCAAGCAGATCGTCGGGAATTGTCCTTTGCCGATACGACACCGTAACCACGTTCCAAAGCGTTCCGAAAAACGTTTGCACGAACAAGCCCAAGCCAACCACAACTGCGAGCGGTGCCATCATGGCGATGAACGGCAGCGGCATGATGGCCAGTGACAGTGTCAGGCTGCGCTGTGCCCCCAAGCGCGCGACGATGGCAGGGCAAAGCATCCCGCCTGCAACACCACCCGCCGCCCCAGCGGTCAGCAACAACCCGAACCCTGTCGCGGAAAGGCCCAGTCGTTCTTGCGACACCAACACGAGGATGGTCGCCGCCAGCGACGCCAACCCATTGATGACGCCAAGCGACAAAGCAAGACGCCGCAGAACCGGGCGCTCCCACAACCATTTCAACCCTTCGATGGTTTCACCGCGCCATGATCGTCTTGGTGGCGCAATTCTAGGCGGCAAGGCAATGCACCAGACGAGGAGAGCCGCAAAGCCAAAGGCGACCGCATCCAAAAGGAACGGCGCGGGCAGGGCGTAGGCGATCAGGAAACCGGCAAGTGGCGGGCCGACAAACCGGCCTACAACCGTTTCGACAGTCCATAGTCGCCCGTTTGCGCGTTCAAGGTCATCGGCTGATACAACCGACGGCATCAGCGTTTGCGCCGCATTGTCCCGAACCACTTCAGCGCATCCAAGCAAAAAGGCCAGCAAGGACAGCGCCATGACGTAAGGCAGAGCATGCGCAAATTCGGACTGGGCCGCGATATCCCCCGGTAGAGTGAGAACGAGGCCGATCACACCCACCGTCAGCAGAACACGAAAAATGTCGGCACGGACGATCAGATTACGGCGATCCGACCGGTCGGTGATGACGCCAGCCGGAACAGAAAGCAGCAACCATGGAAAACGGCCTGCGAATGCAACAAGACCGATCAGAAAAGGGTCGCGGGTCAAAAGAGTGGCGAGCCACGGGAAGGCGACACTGGCGATCCCATCGGCGAGATTGGTTGCGCCAGAGGCCCCAATGAGCCGTACATAATTCGGGTTTTTTGCGAGGGTTGCCATCGTCATAGGCGACTATGTCTTGCTGGCAGCGTCAACCGCGAAACGAACAAAGCCGACATTTAAGACGCTCGGGACGCTCAACAAAAAAAGCCCCGCCAACTGGCAGGGCTTTCGTAATAGTTCGAAAGACGGGTTTAGTCGTCTGACTTCGGTTCTTCGTCGGATGCTTCTTCGACAGCTTCCGCCAGATCGTCGTCTTCGGATGTCGCGGCACCGATATCGTCGAAGAGTTCGGCGATCTCAAACTCTGCCTGCGCTTCTTCTTCTGCGGCCAGTTCCTGAATGGACTTGCCGGATGCCTGAAGTTCCGCTTCCTCGGGCGAACGTGCAACGTTCAGCTCGATTGTAACGGTGACTTCGGGGTGAAGCGTGACTTCCACGTCGTGCAGGCCAAGAACCTTGATCGGCTGGCGAATGATCACCTGCTTACGATCAATGGTGAAGCCTTCCTGGGTCGCCACGTCTGCAGCGTCACGAGTGGTGACAGAACCGTAGAGATTGCCGCCATCAGACGCCTGACGAATCACGATGAACTGCTGCCCATCAAGCTTGTCGCCCAGCGCTTCGGCTTCTTTCTTGGTCTCAAGGTTCTGTGCTTCAAGCTGGGCTTTCTGACCTTCGAAGGACGCGATGTTCTCTTTCGAAGCGGTCAGGGCCTTGCCTTGCAGCAAGAGGTAGTTGCGCGCGTAGCCGGGTTTGACGTCAACGACGTCGCCCATCTGGCCAAGCTTGGCGACACGTTCGAGAAGGATAACTTGCATGGTCTCTTCTCCTTACTTCACTGCGTATGGCAGCAGGGCGAGGAAGCGGGCGCGCTTGATTGCGCGGGCCAGCTCACGCTGTTTCTTGGCCGAGACCGCTGTGATGCGGGACGGCACGATCTTGCCACGCTCAGAGATGTAGCGCTGCAAGAGCTTGGTGTCTTTGTAGTCGATCTTAGGTGCATTGTCGCCCGAGAAGGGGCAGACTTTACGACGGCGGAAAAATGGTTTTGCAGCCATGTCTTATGTCCTCTTCTTCAAGCTTTAGTTGCGGCGTTCGCGGCGGTCGCCACGCTCGTCACGCTTTTGCATCTGGATCGAGGGGCCTTCCTCGTGTGCGTCGACCTTGATGGTCAGGATGCGCATCACGTCGTCATGCAGACGCATCAGGCGCTCCATCTCCTGCACGGCGGTCGCCGGTGCATCGGTGCGCAGATAGGCGTAGTGGCCCTTGCGATTTTTGTTGATCTTGTAGGCCATCGTCTTGACGCCCCAGTACTCTTGCTCAACCAGCTTACCGCCGTTGTCTGCAAGGACTGCTCCAAAATGTTCGATGAGGCCTTCAGCCTGGGCGTTGGACAAGTCCTGACGCGAAATAAAGACATGCTCGTAAAGGGGCATGTGCACTCCGTTCATGTTCTGGCGCATTTCAAAGGACAGGCGTTTGAACCTTTCGCACCTGCCCACGAGAGACTGCGCGGTAAAATCGTCTTGCGAAAGGAAGCGCCCGTATACACGGATTGGGTGTGGGATCAAGCCTGACCCAAGCTAGAAACGCTGCGTCCGGGCGGCGGGCGGTCCGTTTTTGCTGCGACACGCGTTCCTTGCTTTGATACCGCAATCCGAGGCAAGCTCAAGAACAGAGGACGGGCGATGGTTTTACAGCACGGCCGACGGGCAATCGGTGTCGTGGTTGTACACGCTTTGGGAGGCCTGCGTCATGACATCAGACACCGTGAAATCTACTTCCGCTGAGATGCCCAAACCGCAGCAAAGGGGCCTACCAAAGGTCAACAAACTGACGGCTGATGATATCAGGGTATCTTTGAAAGCTGGGTTCTCTGATTTCTTATCGCGTCCTGTTCTGAGCGGATTTTTTGGCGTCTTTTACGCTGTCTTCGGCCTCTTCCTGCTGTGGTGCCTTGCCGGGCTGGGCGCGATCTGGATGATCATCCCGGCGCTCGTGGCGTTCCCTCTGTTCGCGCCTTTTGCTGCTGCGGGGCTTTATGAGATGTCGCGGCGCATCCAAAACGGCACCGCTTTCACGTGGTCCGATATCCTCACCGTCATGGCCAGCCAACGCAAACGCGAAATGGGATGGATGGCGTTTGTGACGCTCTTCATCCTGTGGGTGTGGTTCTATCAGTTTCGAACCTTGCTCGTGGTCATCCTGCAAGACGCGGCGTTTTCGGATTTGGACGGTTTTGTAAATGCCGTTTTCTTTACCGCGGAGGGTTGGACCTTTCTGGCGATCGGCTTTGTTGTTGGCGCTTTCCTGTCAGCGGTTCTTTTTTCCGTCACGGTGGTCGCCATGCCCATGTTGCTCGATCGCGAGATGGACTTCATTTCCGCGATGCTCACATCCTTGCGCGTCGTTCAGGAAAACCCGTTCGTCATGCTAAGCTGGGCTGCGATCATTACGGTCACGATGATCCTGTCTCTGATCCCGGCCTTCCTTGGCCTGATCTTCACGCTGCCAATTCTGGGGCACACCACGTGGCATCTTTATCAACGGGCTGTGGAACCTGTTGCCGAGTAAAGAAGCTGGGTGCCCGACTGAGGTCGTCGCTAACTAGTCGTAGCGCTGGGATAGCGTGACAGTTGTGCCGTCCGCGCGCACAATCTCGCGGGCGTATAGCTCTGGCCGGAACCAACTGTCGTCCATGTATCCGTGCACGGTAATGATCTCACCGACATCTGCGGGTACCCAGTTGGGCCCAACATAGACCCGCAACGCGCCAGTGCTGTCGCGCAAGCGAAACTCGTCTTCGTCAAGTAGTGTTTCGAAGGTTCCCACAACTGTCACAACCGACCCGCGTTTCACATCTGCGATCTCTGTCAGCGGGCGCTCATCGGCAAATGCATAACCGAAACTTGCCATGACGCTTATTCCCACGGCGAATACGAATGTGGCGGTGCGGCGGGTGCTGGCCATGAACGGATGCTCCTCCAGAGTTTGGCGACTGAGTTGCACATAAGAACGGGCAAATGCCCTGCAATACAAAGCGCCTCTTTTGCGCGTGTCTTCGCCGATGTCGTGTGGGCATCCGACTGACAAACCTGTCCAGCCTGCCGCGGGATTGCCGCAGGGATTGTCCCTGTTTGCCCGGTTTGCGCCTTCGACCGGACACAATGCCTCAACACACTGTTGCCAGATCAGGAACAATGATCAGCATTTGAGGAGAGAGTGATGGTTGAGTTCAATGACGCGTTTTACGGCAATGCCCGCCCGGCACGCAGTTTGGGGCGCTGGACCCGGCGTTTGTTTGGCATGGCTTGCCTGATCGCCGTACCGGGTATTTGGGTATCCGTGCAGGACGCGTTGCCCGAAGCGCGGATCATGGGCCTTGCACTGTCCTTGGTTGTGATGGGGATGGCCGGTCTTTGCTTTATCGGTCGGCGCTGAGTGTTCACATAAACACAGAATGTGTTGAGGCTCTGTGGGTTGAGATTCGGCGCAGGTGCGACAATTTGTAAGGCATCGTTTCTTCAAAAGGATGCCCCCGATGAAAAAGACCGTTCTTGCCGCCGCTCTGGTCGCCGCCCCGTTTGCCGCATACGCTGAACCCGAGGCTTATGTGCTGGATGCCAGCCACAGCCAAATCCTGTTCTCGTATGACCACCTTGGATACTCCACCACCTGGGGCATGTTTTCCGGCTTTGAGGGCGAGATTGCCTTTGACCAGGCGGACCCCGCGAATTCGTCTGTGACCGTATCTTTCCCGGTCCGGTCCATGTTCACGGGGTGGGAAGCCCGGTTCAATCACTTTATGGCAGACGACTTTTTCGGTGCGGGTGAGGACGAAATGGTGACCTTCACCTCAACAGCGATCGAAGTGACCGGTGACGGCACTGCAAACATCACCGGTGATCTGACACTAAACGAGGTCACCAAGCCGGTCACGCTGGCCGCAACACTGAACCAAGTGGGCGATCACCCGATGGCCAACCAGCCTTGGGCTGGTTTTGACGCCACAACGACAATCCTGCGCAGCGATTTCAATGTCGGCAACTTCGCGCCGTTCGTTAGCGATGAAGTCGAGATCCAGATTTCTATTGAAGCATCAAAAGTGATGGAAGACGCCGGCTGATTATCCAGCAAAAAACCACCACTCACGAAACCCTCGCACCTCAAAGTGCGAGGGTTTTTTCTTGCCGCGCCATGGGGTCACCTTGCGTGTCCCGGTAAGCTGAGATGACGTTGCCCGAAATCGGAGGGCTACAGCATGGCAGATACGTATATCCTGACCAAAAACGACATTGATCACTTGGACGGAACGCACAAGACGCATTTCCTCAACCCGAACGCCCAGCGTGTGAACAAGTCTCTTGGCGACGCTGCCGGATTAACCGGATTTGGATTTCACCTGATCGAAGTAGAACCGGGATGCGACACGACCGAGCATCACGTTCATTACTTCGAAGATGAGTGCGTCTATGTCCTGTCCGGCAATGCCACCGCCTTCATTGGGGAAGACGCCCACCCGATTGGACCCGGTGACTTCATCGGGTACCGCAAGGGCGGTCTCGCGCATTCCATCACAAACACCGGTGACACGGTTTTTCGATGTATCGTCGTCGGGGAACGCCTCTCAGACGACGTCGCCGATTACACCCGTCAGGACAAACGCATTTATCGACAGGCGGGCATGCCTTGGTCGCTGGTGGATATAAACGATATCGAAACCCTGGGTGGCAGCGTGGGCAAAAAGTAATGCCGTTGCCGTCAACCACCGCGCTGGGCGGTCAAGGCAACGTCGATCCCCACTTCAAACCCAAGTTGGCTTTCGTCAGTCATGCTATCGCCAATCCCGAACGTCTGACGGTTCAGGGTCGCAGCGCCTTCCATCGTTGCGGTGTCGCCCTCCAGCGAAAGCGTAAATGGCAAGGACACAGGGTGGGTGACATCCTTAAGTGACAGGGTGCCTTCAGCCACATAGCCCTCCGGTCCGGTGATGATATCAGCGGTGAAAAGCGCGGTCGGGAAAGCCTCTGCATTGAAGTAGTCAGCACCCATCGCCTGATTGGTTACCGATCCGAGCGACAGGGATGCAATCGCGATCTCAACCGTGACTGACCCGGCAACGCCCTCTGTTACCGTTTCGTCAAAGTCGATCTGAGCCGTCCAGTCGGCAAACTCACCGCGCACGTCCGCGCCCAGTTGCGAGACGGTGATGCCAAGCGCGCCTTCCTGCACCTGCCAATCGCTTTCGACCTCTTGCAGCGCCACTGCTGCCGCGACAGAGCCTTTCTGATACACGCCCAGCATACCGCCGACGCTGAGCGCCACCGCCCAGACGGCGACGGCAAGACCTGCCGCGAAGCCATGCCGCTGTTTTGCGGACGCGGCCTCCACCGTGGTTTTGCCAAACCACATGCGTGCCAACGTCCCGTCTTTGTCGATCACTGCGTGCTTCATCGCCCCAGCGATATGCAGCAGCAAGGACAGCACCAAAACGCGTTCAAACACGATGTGCAGCCCGGCCGCCGCCTCGGCCACCGCGTTGCTTTCGGGCACAAGCGGCAAGTTTTGACCAAACGGCCACCAAATCGGCGCAAACCCTTCGGTCGCGGCGTGGTGAACCCATCCCGAGAGCGGCACAAGGATCAAAGACCCGTAAAGCAGCCAGTGCACCACTTCAGCCAGCAACGTCTCCAAGCGGCGTTCAGGATGCAAGGCGTTTGGCTTTGGTTGGCTGATCGCCCAGGCAATTCGAACGAGTGCAGCGAAAAAGACCGTCAGCCCAATCGTCTTGTGCAGCGAAAAGAGCCAGGCCTTCTGCGCCAGATCCTCGGGCGTATCATAGGGCAAGCCATTGGCGATGATCCCAAGCGGGATGACCATGGCGATCCCGAGCGCTGTGATCCAATGCAGGCTTTTGGCTAGAGTTCCGTAAGATGCGGATGTGTTTGCAAGCGACATATCAACGCCCGTTTGATTGCTAAAGCTCTTGACCCTCTCACTTAGCTGTCGCGTGACGTACCGCAATCTTCGCGGATGCACAGAAACCCTGCGCCATCGTTGCGTCAGTCGTGTCTGGGTAGTATGGGGCGGGTCAGAATTGGGAGAGGGGACATCCTTATGAGCCGAGCATTTCTGTTTCCAGGGCAAGGCGCGCAAACGATAGGCATGGGACGCGATCTTGCGGATGCGTATCCAGCATCGCGCGCCGTTTTCGATGAGGTCGATGACGCTTTGGGGGAAAAGCTGAGCGCGCTTGTTTGGGAAGGGGATGCCGAAACGCTCACCCTCACACAAAATGCGCAACCTGCGTTGATGGCAACCTCGATCGCAGCCCTGCGCGCGCTTGAAGCTGAAGGCGGTGCCGTGACTGACGCGTCGTTTGTGGCGGGCCATTCGCTTGGTGAATACTCTGCCCTGACCGCAGCTGCGGCGCTAAGCGTGGGTGACGCGGCGCGTTTGCTGCGCGCGCGCGGAAAAGCCATGCAAGAGGCGGTACCGGTCGGGGTCGGCGCGATGGCTGCCATTCTTGGGCTGAGTTTTGATCAGGTCACAGACGTGGCCAGCCAAGCCGCACAGGGTGATGTCTGTCAGGCGGCCAACGACAACGATCCGGCACAGGTTGTGGTATCTGGTCACAAAGCAGCGGTCGAACGGGCAGTGGATCTTGCCAAAGAGGCAGGCGCGAAACGGGCGGTCATGCTGCCTGTGAGTGCACCGTTCCATTGCGCCTTGATGGAACCGGCGGCGCAAGTCATGGCAGAAGCCTTGAGCAGCGTGACCATCCACGAACCCAAAGTTCCTGTGGTGGCCAATGTCCGGGCCGAGGCCGTCAGCGACCCGGCAACAATCAAGTCCCTTTTGATAGATCAGGTCACTGGGTCCGTGCGTTGGCGCGAGTCGGTGATGTGGATGGCGGGGCAGGGCGTCACAGAGTGTTGGGAAATCGGAGCTGGCAAAGCGCTGATCGGTATGGTCCGGCGGATCGACCGCTCCGTGGCGACGCGCGCGATTGGCACTGCAGCGGATGTTCAGGCTGCGATGGCTGACATCTGACGCGCGACACGGGTTTTCAGAAAGCCCTTGGACCGTCGTCTGATGATCCTGGGCATTAAGGCAATAAAATGCATGAAGAGGGACGGATCATGTTCGATTTGACAGGCAAAACCGCGCTGGTGACGGGCGCATCCGGAGGCATAGGCGGGGCGATTGCCAAATCCCTGCACGCTGCAGGTGCAACGGTCGGGCTGTCCGGTACACGGACCGATCCCCTAGAGGCGCTCGCGGCAGAGTTTGGCGACCGCGCGCATGTCCTGCCGTGCAACCTGAGCGACGCTGAGGCTGTAACCGCGCTTCCCAAACAAGCGGTCGAGGCGATGGGAAGTCTCGACATCCTCGTGAACAACGCAGGCATCACACGCGACAACCTGTTCATGCGCATGTCGGATGACGAATGGCAGTCGGTGCTCGACGTCAATCTGACCTCGACGTTTCGGCTGTGCAAAGGCGTTCTGCGCGGCATGATGAAAGCGCGGTGGGGACGGATTGTGAACATCTCGTCTGTTGTGGGGGCCACCGGCAACCCAGGTCAGGGCAACTATGCGGCGGCCAAAGCGGGTATGGTTGGAATGTCGAAATCGTTGGCCTATGAAGTGGCCAGCCGCGGCATCACGGTTAACGCGATTGCGCCAGGGTTCATCGAAACGGCGATGACCGACAAACTGACCGACGACCAGAAATCAGCCATCCTGACACAGATTCCCTCGGGTCGCATGGGCACGCCCGAAGAGATCGCAGCGGCGGTCCTGTATCTGGCCAGCCCAGAGGCGGGATATGTCACTGGAACCACGCTGCACGTCAATGGCGGTATGGCAATGCTCTGAATTGACACGGGAAATTGGTATTTTGCAGGTGCAGAAATCCTTGATTTCCCGATGAAAATCACTGTTATTTTGTTGCGGCCAAAACGTTTGCCATCGCCGTTTCATATGCTATAGGCGGCGCAGGTTTTGGGTACCGTTATGAAGTCACAACAGTCCCTCTCGGCACCGCTGGGATATGAAACCGACGCCCATAAGGGCAAGACCACTTTCCGCCCGGGCGAGGGCTAACCCGGCCGTCAGCGCCGACGAAACTGTGAGGAACAAATTATGAGCGACGTCGCAGATCGCGTTAAGAAAATTGTTGTCGAGCACCTTGGTGTTGAAGAAGACAAAGTCGCCGAGAATGCGTCGTTCATCGACGATCTGGGCGCGGACAGCCTCGACACCGTTGAACTGGTGATGGCGTTCGAAGAAGAGTTCGGTATCGAGATTCCAGATGACGCGGCCGAAACCATCCAGACTTTTGGCGATGCTGTGAAGTTCATCAACGACGCGCAATAAGCGCCTCGCGCCTTCAGACATTCGAAACGCGCTCCCATCCGGAGCGCGTTTTTTTTGGCGTATCGTGCAGTCGGGTTCACGATGTTCTTAGGGGAACAGTGCTATGAGTTCATCGCGGCATGTCCGCATCGCACAGAATAGGCGTGTCGTGACAGTTGCGCCAAAGCCAGATGGGCCTGCGCGTCAAAGCATTGACGTTAAGCGTTTGTCGAAGCGTGGCGATAGATCAAGAACGTTCCCCGGGGTGGTTTAACCTCTTTGCGTTCAAGCGTGGCGCCGAGCTTTTCCGCCAACGCAATTGATGCGGTATTGCCGTCCAAGATACAGCTGTGGACAGCGTCCCACCCAAGCGTGTCATAGGCGTATCGGCGGACACGAACTGCGCCTTCGTAAGCGAACCCTTTGCCTTGTTTGTCTGTCACAACACTCCACGTGATTTCGCGCTGTGGCCAGCCCTCCGGATGCCACAGACCAATCATGCCGCAGAAATCACCCGTCGCTTTTTCTTCAACGGCCCAAGTTCCAAAGCCGCGGATGATCCAGTGACCCATCATGGCTGCAGCCGCTCGCCATGCCAGAGACCGGTCAAGTGGACCGCCATAGTATCTGGTTTGATCGGTGGCGTAGAATTTTGCGTAAGCGTCAAAGTCCCGATCTTGTTGGAAGGCTCGAAAGATCAGTCTTTCACTCTCAATGGTCGGAATACTGAATGTGGTCATTTTTGCCTCTCAAGAGATTATGTTGTTGCGGCCGTCAGAACACCGGCGCCTATCAGCCAGCTTGCCCCACATCGTGAGACGAGCCGTTCTGTTTCAGGGGTTTTCAATCGTCTGACCGCCTTGGCCGCCAGAAGCACCCAAGCCGTGGTCGACAAAAGCACCAGCCCAGCAAAAGTCAGTTCAAGCACGATAATCTGGGGCAAAGCTGGCGTGGTTGGGTCTATGAACTGCGGGAGGAAGGCAACAAAGAACATGATGTCTTTGGGGTTCAACGCCGTAACAATGAAAGCACTTCGCAGAACGCCGGCGCGCGATGGCAACGTGTCAGTTCGTTTGTCTGCTGTGGATGGCGTTTTGCTTATCCATATCCTTAGCCCCAGTAGGACCAGGTAGGCGGCGCCTGCGAACTTTAACATCAGAAAAAGGGTTGAAGAGGCGTGTAAGATCGCTCCGACACCAAGCAGCGACAGTGACATCGCGACCATATCGCCGAAAACAACACCTGGGATTGCGGCAGCCGCCAACGACTTACCGCCGCTGACAGAATACCCAAGCACCAGCATGACCACAGGTCCGGGCACAGCCAAAAGCGCCGTTGCTGCAAGTGTAAATGTAAGCCAAACCTCGATATTCATAGTGCGCTCTCTTCTAAATGATCTGTTTGCAGCAATTTTCCTTGAACCAATTCACGTTTTCAAATCAGAATGATTTGTAAAAACGAAGCTGAGATACGAAATGGATTGGAAAAACATCCCGTCATTGCACGCCTTAAGAGCGTTTGATGCCGTAGCACGCGGGAAAAGCTTTACTGTGGCGGCGCGCGAACTGAACGTGACCGAGGCAGCGGTCCGCCAGCATGTAAGGGGGCTTGAGTCGTGGTTGCAAACCGCACTTGTCGAACGAAGTGGCAAGGGCCTTACGCTCACAACAAACGGCGAAGATTTGGCGACGGTCACTTCGGACAGCTTTCAGGCTCTGGCACATGGCGTGCGCAAGCTGTTGCAAAAAGAAGAGGACCGACCCGTCACCATTGCACTGACCCCGGCCTTTGCTGAGATATGGTTAATGCCCAAGCTGGAAGAGTTTTGGCGGGCGCACCCGAACATCGAAGTCAATCTTGCGCCCAGCCTGTCCCTGGCCGATCCGCGCAAAGACAGCTTTGATCTGGCGATACGATATGGTCGGGGCGCCTGGGAGGGTCTGACATCCAAACCACTTGCCTCGGCGGAATATGTCGTCGTGGCCAAAACGGGAATGGTCACTGGTGCTGACAGCAAAACGATAGACGACCTGCGGTCTTATCCTTGGTTGTTTGAAACGACACGGCAGGAACATCGCGATTGGGCCGTCCGTCATGGCCTCAATTTTGATGCCGAAGCGAACCGCCACTATCCGACCAACTCACTTGTGATTGCCGCCGCGCGCGCAGGTCATGGTGTATCCCTGCAAGCACGGGCTTTGGTTCAAGCTGATCTCGACCTCGGGTTGCTGGAAGAGCTTCACGCAGAAGACAATGCGCCCTTGGGATATTATCTTGTTACGCATGGAACCTTGGATGGACATGCCAAGGTTTTTTCGAACTGGCTTCTGAAAAACTCAGACACGATGCCGCATGCTGGCAGTTCTAGAACGTCTAAGGGCCCAATTGCACACGCCGCTAGCGCTTGAGTTCAAGTGGAGCCGAGCTTTTCAGCCGCCTTCGCGGCATCCCAAAGCGTGTCCATTTCTTCGAGAGTGCTGTCTTTCGGTGTCCGACCCGTCGTTGCCAGCGCGGCTTCAATGCTCTCGAACCGACGGGTAAATTTCGCATTCGCAGCACGCAACGCTGCTTCGGGGTCGATCTCCATGTGCCGCGCGAGGTTGGTCACCACGAACAACAGATCCCCGAACTCCTCGAACCGATCCTCGGGCGTTCCAGCCTCGCGCACCTCTTGTGCTTCTTCGACGATCTTGTCCAAAACCTCATCCGTTGATGGCCAATCGAACCCAACACGCGCGGCGCGGTTTTGCAGCTTAATGGCGCGGGTCAATGCGGGCAGGCCTTTGGCGACACCGTCGAGCACACCAGTCTCTTTCTTGCCAGCCCGTTCCGCGGCTTTGATCTTTTCCCAGTCCTGCACCTGTTGTTCGGCGGATTTGTCCCGCGACTCGTCGCCGAACACATGCGGATGGCGCGCCACCATCTTGTCGGCAATCGCGCCCACGACATCCTCAAAGTCGAACATCCCGGCCTCTGACGCCATTTGCGTGTGGTAGACTGATTGCAAAAGCAAATCGCCCAACTCGCCTTTCAACTCATCCCATGCCTCGCGTTCGATGGCATCTGCAACCTCATAAGCCTCTTCGATGGTGTAAGGCGCGATGGTCGCAAAGCTTTGTTCGACATCCCAAGGGCATCCGGTCTCTGGGTCCCGCAAGCGGCGCATGATTTCCAGCAGGCGAGGCATGCCGCCTTTCGGGTCGTGGATCAGATCGTCACTCATTGCGGCCCTCGCGAAATGCTGCTCTTGTGGCAGGGATGCGGCATCTTCCGAAGGGAGTCCAGACATGGCGGTTGTGAACCGGATTGGCGAGTTTGCCGAGGATATGAAGACCTGGCGACGGCACCTGCACATGAACCCTGAATTGGGGTTGGACTGCCATGAAACTGCGGCCTTTGTGACCGAACAGCTCAAATCGTTTGGCGTTGATGAGATCCATAGCGGCATCGCCACCTCTGGCATTGTTGCCTTGATCAAAGGGCAGGGCGACGGCCCTGTCACAGGTCTGCGCGCCGATATGGATGCGCTACCGATTGAAGAGGCGACAGGCGCAGATCATGCCAGCACGATATCTGGGAAGATGCATGCGTGTGGGCATGACGGGCATACCACAATGCTGCTTGGCGCGGCGCGCTATCTGGCCGAGACGCGGAACTTCAAAGGGACGGCCGCGCTGATCTTTCAACCGGCCGAGGAGTCGGACGGCGGTGGGCGCATCATGGTCGAAGAAGGGATTATGGACCGCTTTGGGATCGAAGAGGTCTATGCGCTGCACACTTATCCCTTTGCCGACGAAGGCCAGTTCCTGACAAATAGCGGTCCGATGATGGCGGCGGTAGATGAGTTTCACATCACGGTCCGGGGTGTCGGTGGTCATGGCGCTTACCCGTCGATCTGTAAGGATCCGATGCCCTGCGCTTTGGCCATCGGACAGGCGCTGCAAACGATTGTGTCGCGTAACACCGATCCACTGTTGCCGCTTGTGGTCTCGCTCACCATGATCTCGGGCGGGACGGCGACAAATGTCATCCCGGAAACCGTGAACCTGTCCGGCACAGTGCGGAGTTTCGACCCAGATCTGCGCGATATGGTCGAACGCCGCATAGCCGAGATCGCCCATGGTCAAGCGGTAAGTTATGGCGTGACGGCAGAAGTTGTTTACGACCGCGACTACCCCGCGACCGTCAACCATCCCGATCAGGCGATGTTCGCAGCACAAGTGGCGCAAGAGATCGTGGGCGAAGCAAAGACAACCACCGACCTACCGCCCGAAATGGGGGCAGAGGACTTTTCCTATATGCTGGAAGCGCGCCCCGGAGCGTATCTCTTTCTAGGGCAAGGCGTCGGGCCGTCCTGCCACCATCCCGCGTTTGATTTCAATGATGATGTCGCCACGATCGGTGCGAGCTTTTTCGCGCGCCTGATCGAAACGCGGCACGGGGTGTGAAAGATGGGCTTGGAAGACGCAAAAACTCAGATCGACCACGCGTTTACGCGCGAGCGCATGACGGGCCTCAGCAATGAGAACACGTTTGGTGGTGCCACATCCTTTTTGCGGCGGCGCTACACCAAAGACCTGAGCGGGGTCGACATCGCGGTCACAGGTGTGCCGTTTGATCAGGCCGTGACCAATCGTACAGGCACAAGGCTTGGGCCGCGTGCCGTCCGCGAAGCGTCAGCCCTACAAGCGCCGGACGCGCCTTATGGCTGGGGTTACAATGTGCTCGAAGAGTTTGCGATTGCCGACTACGGCGATCTGGCGTTCGATTACGCCAAGATCAGCGATTTTCCCGAAGCGCTTAAAGCCCATATCGCGGGCATTCTAGCGACTGATACGGCGACCGTGACCTTGGGCGGGGACCACTACATCACACTCCCAATCCTAGAGGCGTATGCCGAGAAATATGGTCCCCTGAGCCTGCTGCAGTTTGATGCCCACACGGACACTTGGGCCGATGACGATATGGACCGGATCGACCATGGGACGTTCCTTTACAAAGCGGTCAAACTCGGGCTGGTGGACCCAAGCCGGTCCGTTCAGGTTGGCATCCGCACCGACAATCCCGACACGCTGGGTTTCAACATCATCGACGCGCAACAGATGCGGGCTATGGGACCCGAAGCCGTGGCCGAAGAAATCTGTGCGATCCTCAAGGACTATCCGACATACCTCACCTTTGACATCGACTGTCTTGATCCTGCATTTGCCCCGGGAACGGGCACTCCGGTCTGGGGCGGGCCGTCGAGTGCGGAAATGGCGTGCATTCTGCGAAATATCGCCGGGATCGAACTTATGGGCGGCGATGTGGTTGAGGTCAGCCCACCATTCGATACAACGGGCGCAACCGCGATTGCAGGCGCTCATGCAGCGACAGAGATTCTCTGCCTCTGGGGCTGGACCCGCCGCGGCTAACGGTTCGTATACGTGACGGCGGGCAGAGTGGCCCTTTGAGGCAAGGACACGGGTGGCGTGAGAATGTTTTTCTGGGCGGTGGTGCTGTTGATTCTCGGTGGGGCGGCGTGGATCCGGTTTGCACCCTCTGATCCATCGGTCTGGCATGTGGATCCCAAAGTAACAGCAGATCAAGACTTGGCCGATGGCGTGCGCCGCCGCATCCCATCGCAAGACGGCACGTTCGAAGCCTTGGACCGGATTATCCTTGCCACCCCGCGCACCGAGGTGCTGGAAGGCAGTGTCGAGGCTGGCAAGCGCACTTATGTGACCCGCTCCCAATGGATGGGCTTTCCAGACTACACCACGGTTATGCAGAACGAAGATGTGCTTGAGCTGCACGCCCGGCTACGGTTCGGCCAATCCGACTTGGGGGTCAACAAAGCCCGCGTCGAAGATTGGTTGGCGCAACTCGCATCCGCCGAGAGCTGATCCGCTCGGTCTGAGAGCGCCAGGTCGCCAGTCTCTCGTAATCTCACTCGCGCAACAGCATATCGCTCTATCCACCTACGCTGGAACTGTGCCACCTGACCCATATTCCAACCAAGCGCGATCGTCAGGCTCAAGATGCGCGTCCATTATCGCGTCGTAGGCTGCGTATTCCGCGTCGCTTAGAACGCCATGCCATTTGCCACTCGATCCGCTGTGGAAGAACTCTGTATCTGACTTGAAGAATCCCTTGCCACCAGACGGCGCAAATCGCTCCGCATGGGTTTTCATATTCTCAAACGTGGCCGCCTGGATCAGCTGGTCCATGACCTGATCGGGATGTGAGATTCCCAACAGCTCGGCCACTTTGGCAAATGTGGCGGGCAAATCGCGGGTCATGTCGGCGTAGTGAAACAAGGTCACGTTTGGCCGGTCCGCAACGGCCATGGCCGCTTGGTAGTGCCGCAGGATATGGGCCAACGGCATCGCGTCGGTGTCAAACCCTTCGGCCCCGCCATCCAGAAAGCGCCGAAAGGTGATGCCCTCTGGATCGTCTTCGGGATACCACAAGTCGAACCACGGCATTGGCAGGTTGCGCATGTGCTTGCGGTACGAGAAATGCGCATCCAACGGGTGCCGAAACACGCAGATGTACTGCGCCTCATCATCCAGAGGCACGCCATCCATAGGTGTGTGGCTTTTCATACTCCGCCGATGCGTCATCGCTTCCAGGCGGTCTGCAACCTCGGCCATCTCGCGCACGCGGATATCGATCCATGGCATTTTGACCGAAAGCTCTGTTTCCAACTCGGGATCCCCGAAAAACAGCAGGGCGACAATAGTTTGCATCCAGGTCGTTCCGCATTTTGGTGGCGTCACGACAATCACATCGTCTGGGCGGATATTGACCAGCCCCCAGCGCCGGTTGTCGGTAAGCGGTCCAAGATAAAGCTTTGTGTCGGTCACGCTGAACGTCTCCTGCAGGCCTGCTTGGTTAAGAGAGATGTGCAGAAATCAAAACGCAACGAAAAACATATGACGCCCTAAACCACCCAGGGTACCCAGTCTTGTACTGGCAAAATCCATATGCCCCCTTGACCCGCCGCTGCGCGTCAATCACATCCTCAGCATGATCCCCGAAGACCGCCTGCATCAGATCACATCGCGTTTTGAATACCTTGAGGCCCAGATGGCAACGGGGGAGGGCGATATTGCGGCGCTCGGTAAGGAATATTCTGATCTCAAACCCGTTGTGGATCAGATTGCAGACTGGAAGCAGGTGACTGCTGACATCGCCGAAGCCGAGGCGATGCTGGACGACCCGGAGATGAAGGAACTCGCGCAGGAAGAACTGCCCGCGCTCAAGGCCCGCTTGCCCGAGGTCGAACATGCCCTTCAACTCGCTCTTCTGCCACGCGACAAGGCGGATGCACGGCCGGCGATGCTGGAAATTCGCCCCGGCACAGGCGGCGAAGAGGCGGCCTTGTTCGCCGGAGATCTCTTGCGCATGTACCAGCGCTATGCCGAAGCACGCGGCTGGCAGTTCGAGATCATCGAAGAACAAGCGACCGAGATTGGCGGCATCAAAGAAGTCACCGCACATATCAAAGGCGACAACGTCTTTGCCAGAATGAAGTACGAATCCGGTGTGCACCGCGTCCAGAGGGTGCCGGAAACGGAATCGGGCGGGCGCATCCACACATCGGCGGCGACAGTAGCGGTGCTGCCCGAGGCGGAAGATGTCGACATCCAGATCAACGCGAACGATATCCGGATCGACACGATGCGAAGTTCCGGGGCCGGGGGGCAGCACGTCAACACCACCGACTCGGCTGTGCGGATCACCCACATCCCCAGCGGAATCGTCGTCACCAGCTCTGAAAAGTCCCAACACCGCAACCGCGAGATTGCGATGCAGGTTCTGCGCACACGGCTGTTTGATGCCGAACGTCAGAAGATCGACAGCGAACGCTCTGCCGACCGCAAATCTCAGGTCGGGTCGGGCGACCGGTCCGAACGCATCCGCACCTACAACTTCCCGCAAGGCCGGATGACCGACCACCGCATTGGCCTGACGCTCTACAAGTTAGACGCGGTGATCGGCGGCGATCTGGACGAGATCATTGACGCGCTGACCGCCGATGCGCAGGCGACGCTGCTGGCCGAGATGACGTGACCCACGACCCGATGGAGGCCATGCACAAGGCCCGCAAGATGCTTGAGGCCGCAGGTTCACCCAGTGCCGCAAGGGACGCGAGCGCTTTGATCGACAAGGTGCAAGGCGACGATCCACCATGGGCACCGCTAAGCGTCGCGCAGATGGCCGAATTGGACAGGCTCATCAAACGCCGGGCGCGTCGTGAACCGATCAGTCATATCGTCGGCAAGCGTGCTTTTTGGATGCATGACTTTATCGTCACCGATGCCGTTCTTGACCCGCGGCCTGAAACCGAAACACTCGTGCGTGCAGCCAATGAATTGATCTACGATAAGAAATTCGAAACCATCCTCGATCTTGGCACCGGATCGGGATGCATTGTGCTGTCAATCCTCAGCGAAGACAGGGGCCTGCGTGGCATGGGTGTGGATATCTCTGCTGACGCGTTGAAGGTCGCTGAACGCAACGCGGACGTGGTGGGGGTCGCCGACCGCGTCACCTGGGCCGTCTCAAATTGGTTCGAGGACGTGATCGACCGCTTCGACCTGATTGTGTCGAACCCGCCCTATATCGCGCTGGATGAGATGGATAGCCTCGACCCTGAACTTGGCTTTGAGCCGCGCATCGCGCTGACAGACGAGGCGGATGGTCTGACCGCCTATCGTATTCTGACGCGAGACGCGCCAAAGCATCTGACACCGGGAGGGGCGCTTCTGGTGGAATTTGGGGCCACTCAAGCAGCGGATGTGACGAAACTTTTCGCCGATGCCGGGTTCGCAGAGATCACCGCGCATCAGGACCTTGATGGTCGAGACAGGGCCATTTCGGGCATCTTCCCGCCACAAAACGACGGGATTTAAAGCTTTATCAACCGATTTTGCACAGTTTGCACCAAATTGCTCTTGTAAGCGGGGGGCCAACATGCTTACTCAGAGGTATCGCAGCGGTCGAGGGCACCATCCTCTCGCGCGATCGTAAGCCCAAACATGGATGCCATTGCACACCTCCAGCGCACGAAGCGCACACAGCAATCGCAAAAACAGCTGAAAGAAGGCTGAAAAGTTACAAATGCGCTCTTCCAACAAACGTTCGCGGAATAAAAACAACCGCAACCGATCAAATAACAACATGGGCAATGTCGTAAACCGTGTGTTCGACAGTTCCGGCCCAGAAGGCAAAGTGCGCGGCACACCGCAGCAGATCATTGATAAGTACAATCAACTCGCGCGAGACGCTCAGCTTTCGAATGACCGCGTGAACGCGGAAAACTTTCAGCAACACGCCGAACACTACATGCGCATGCTCTCTGAGGCGCAGCGCGAACAAGAGGCGCGCCGCGAACAGCAGGAACGCGAAAACCGCGAACGTCAGGCGCAACGCGACGCCGAGCGCGCCGCACGTCAAGAACAGGACCAGAACGAAACGTCCTCTCAGCCGCAGACGGATGACCCGGCCTCAGCGCCGCAGCCCGACGTGGTCGAGGCCGCCTCGGCCGAAGCAGAAAGCGGGCTTGTCGAAACGCCTGAGGCCAAGGCCGAAGAGAAACCCAAGAAACCCCGCGCCCCGCGCAAGCCGCGCAAAAAGCCGGAACCCAAGGCTGAAGCAAAAGCCGAAGCGCCTACACCAGACGCAGCAGAGTAACAGCCCGGTTACGCCCCGGCCACTTGCCGGGCCAAGGCACAAAACCCTTCGACAGACACGCGTTCCGCCCGTTCGGTTGGTGCTATGCCAACGGCGTTCAGATGATCTTCGATCTGGGGTGACACGGCTTTCAACGATGCCCGCAGCATCTTGCGCCGCTGGTTGAACGCTGCAGCAACGACGCGTTCCAGCACTTTTGGATCCGCCTCAAACTTGGGGGCAGGCAAGGCGCGCAGATGCACCACAGCAGAGCTGACCTTGGGCGGTGGCGTAAACGCTTCCGGCGGCAAATGCATCGCAATCTGTGCCTCACACCGCCATTGCGCCAGCACAGCAAGACGCCCATACGCTTTTGACCCCGGCTGCGCCACGATCCGCTCGGCCACTTCTTTTTGGAACATCAGCGTCAGGCTGTCCCACACCGGCGGCCAAACGGGTGGCGTCAACCAGCGGACAAGCAGCTCGGTCCCCACATTGTAGGGCAGGTTCGCGCAGATCGCGATGGGCGGCGTCAGACGGCTCAGCAGGTCCAGCGCCAGCGCGTCCCCTTCAACCACCTCAAGCCGATCCGGATAGGCACTAGCGATCTCGGCCAACGCGGGCAGACACCGCGCGTCTTTCTCAACCGCCAGCACCTTGCGCGCGCCTTCGGCCAACAAGCCACGCGTCAACCCGCCAGGGCCAGGGCCAACTTCCAGCACGTCCATGCGAGACAGGTCACCTGCCTGTCGCGCAATCTTTGCCGTCAGGTTCAGGTCCAAAAGAAAGTTTTGCCCCAACGCCTTTTTGGCGCTCAGCCCATGAGTTGCAATCACCTCACGCAAGGGCGGCAAGGCATCAATCGCCGCCACTTATCGCTTCTTCTCTTCAAAAATATGCAAATCCATGCCTTTCCAAACACTCATCCGTTGGCCGTGGCAAGACGCCATGCCATCCGCAAGGCCTCAACGGTTGAGGTCGGATTGGCCTGACCTGTCCCGGCGATATCAAAAGCGGTTCCGTGGTCGGGTGACGTGCGGACAATCGGCAAACCCAACGTTACATTCACCCCGCGATCAAAGTCGAGCGTCTTGATCGGGATGAGGGCCTGATCGTGATACATGCAAATCGCCGCGTCATAGCGCGTCCGCGCCGCTGCGTGAAACATCGTATCCGCGGACAAAGGCCCAAAGACCGCCAGCCCCTCGTCCCGTAGCTGCTTCAGCACCGGCTCGATAGTCTCAATCTCTTCGCGGCCCATCTTGCCACCTTCACCGGCATGCGGGTTCAAACCAGCCACGGCCAAACGTGGTGCTGAGATGCCAAATTGCGACTGCAGCGCTGCATACGTGATCCGGATGCGCGACGCAATCAGCTCTGGGGTCAGTGCCGCCTTCACGTCCTTCAAAGCGATGTGAATGGTCACCGGCACCACGCGCAGCTGATCGCTGGCCAGCATCATCACCACATCTTCGGTATCACACAGATGGGCCAGAAATTCTGTATGGCCGGGAAATCCAAACCCGGCGCCGTCCTGTAACGCTTGCTTGTGAATGGGCAAGGTGCACACACCCCCCGCTTTGCCAGACCGCGCCAGCGCCACTGCACGCTCAATCACCGCCACCACGGCTTTGGCATGGGTCGCAATTGGCCGTCCGGGCATGCGCGGTCCATCGAAGGCGTGCACCAGAACCGGCAATGGGCCCGAGGTGTCAACCTCATCCGGCGCTGCCACCGCAACCCAGTCGGTCTTGTCTGGCAAATGCGTTGGGTCACCGATCAGGAAAAACGGCACTTCTCCGCGCAAGGCCTGCCACGCCGCGCCAGCAAGTTCAGGTCCAATCCCCGCCGGTTCGCCAATGGTGAGCGCGATGGGCTGGGGTGTCATTGCTCGACGATACGGGCGTCCGCGCGCAGCTGCGACAGATAGCTTTCCGCCAAGGACGCAAGCCGCTGGTTTCGAAGCCCAAGCGCAAACTGATCGCGGTCCACATCTTCGTTGATCTCGGACGTCCGTCCGCACAGCATCAGGAACATCAGCGTTTGGCCGTTAGATCGGGTCAACGCAGTCGACACCTCGCCGGGGTCAAGCTTGGACAGCTCAAACGCGATATCGGTGGGTATGTCTGCGGGTGGCAGCGCTTGACGTTCAAGCACCTCTTCCGGCTGGCCTTGCGCCACACCGTAAAGATCGTCGCAGCGGTCGACCCGGCTTTCCAGCACACGCGCCTGCGCCAGCGTGGCATCGCTGCGCCCGCCCGGCAGGTAGTAGGCGGCGTATTCGATGGCGGCATAGGTCGGTGGGGTAAATCCGGTCTCTTCAATATCGCGCAACTGGAACAGTGCGACGGCATTTGGGATCGGCAGCGGGTCGGTCACTTCGCCCGGTGCCAGCGCCAGCACCAAAGGCCGCAGCACCGGCGGAAGGTCTTCCAGGTTCTGCCAAGGCAAACGCCCGCCTGCGCCGCGCGATGCGGTGGCCGAGAACTGGCGCGCCTGAGCAGAAAACTCGGCTTCTGATGTGATCTCACTGATCCGCGCAGCGCGGGCGCGCACAGCATCGGCTTGTTGCGGCGGCGCGGGCATAATGATTTCCGACAGCAGCACCCGCACGGATGACGCGCCAGACGCGCCAAGGGCGCGATCAATCTCGTCCTCGGACAGGTTCACACGACCGGTAAAGCGCGCTTGCACCAACAGCCGCCAGCTGAGCCCTGCGCGCACAAAGTCGCGGAAGGTCTGCTCCGCCACGCCTTGGGCGTCCAAAGCCTGGATAAACTCTTCCCGCGTCAGGTTCGCGCGTGCGGCAAATTCTGTCATGCCGTCCAGCACTTCCTCTGTCGAGGGCGAAATCCCTGCAGCTTCGGCAGCCTGAATGCGCAGGCGGTCATCGATCATCTGTTCGCGCGCCAAGGTTTCGGGATTGCCAGGCGCGTTGAGGGCGTTGAGCATGCGCGTGCGCTGATCCAATTCAAAAACGGTCACTACGGCGTCGTTCACGCGGATCGCTGGGGCAAACAGGTTTTGTGCTGAAACCGGCGCTGACCCAAAGGCCAAGGCTGCGCTCAACGCCAGAACGCTCAGTTTGCGAAAGGGAAGGGTCAGTAGCTGCATGAACGGCGGTACTCCTTGCCGCTGCCGCCAGTGCTGAACCCAGTCAGCGCGACGGTCAGATCAAAATTCGTCGATGGTTCCAAGTTAGTGGAAGAGGCAAAGCTGCGCGAGACGGAAAAGTCCATAACAACACATTCGTTACGGTATTCCGCGCCGAACCCAGCGTTGAGGAATTGCCCTTCGGCAATGTCGTAACGGGTGTTGCCCGTCGCGGTCCACTGCCGGTCGAGATTGTAGCGCCCGTTCAATCGCCATTGCGACTGGGCATCCTGACGGTCTTCATCGGGATCGCGGGTCAGTAGGATGTATGACGCCCCCAGCGCATAGCGTGGTTGGGTCAGGTTGGCGCGGATCTCTGCCTTGGTGAACCGCGTTTCATCTTCGTCAAACAATCCACGCGCCAAAAGCTGCAATCCGGTCTGATGGGCGAACTGACCCGCGATCAAAAGATCGGACGCTTTGCCATCAAGGCCCGAGGATTGTGTGAACGCATCGTCTTCTTCGTCCCGCCAGACCCGCCCCAATGTCAACGCGGCCCGCCAGCCATCGGGGTCTTCGCGCATCCAGCGCAGTCCGGCGGCACCAATCAGACCGCGTTCGCGACGGTCGCTCGCGGGAAAACGTGATAAGGCCAGCAGATTGCCTTCATCAAATTCGACGCGCGTGCTTTCATCGTTGGGCACGTCCAGACGGTCGCCGCCAATCCAGCCCACTTGTGCAATCGGTTCGATCATCACCGACGCCCCGTCGCTCGTGGTCTTGATCAACGGCCAGCGCAATTCCAGAGAAGCGGCAGGCGTCACTTGTGTATAGTCGCCTTCGGAGGTGGCGTCTTGGCGGATGCGGAAGTGATCCACCCAGACCTGCGTCAGAGCGCCTGCGCGAATACCTGCGGGCAGGGTCCACCTATCGCGCCAGTTCAGATCAAGATTGAGCCGTGCCACATCTCGGCCATCGACGATGCTGTCTGCATCGGTGCCGTCGAAATCATCGTCAGAGTAGCGGTAATGCCCGTGCGCCGCGACGCCGAGCCTTAGCTCTCCGCCAAGACGGGCCGGAAAGTACCGACGGTTGTAACGCAGGTCGGTCAGAATTGTGGGCTGCGTGGCGTTGTTTTCGCCGTCTGTCAGGCTTTCGTAATGGATCACGCCGGTCGAAAAGAACGTATCGCGGGTTGTCCGCGACAGGGTGAGGGCACTGTCCAATCGGTCCTTCTTGAACCGGCTGTCATAGTCGTTGAGATATGCGTCGTCCGACACCGCTTCGATGTCAAAGGACAGGCGGTACCCGCGTTGCAGGTTGAATGCGCCTTCCGCGAAAAACAGCCCGCGCAGTGTGTCGCGTTCCAGCGTATCGCGGCTGACGGCGCCGTTGACGGTGATGTCGCCGTTGCGAAACGCTTGCCGGTAGCGTGCTTCAAGTGTGCGCGTGACAGGTGACAGGTAGGGCGTCAACGTCAGGTCCGCGTGGTCCCCGATAGGGATAAAATACGGCAGCGCGATACCGAACCCGACCAAAGTGGAGGTGCGCAATTCCGGGATAAGAAAGCCGCGTGAGCGTTCCAAGGTTGGGTCAGGCAAACGCATGCGCGGCAGGTAAAACACCGGTAGGCCCAGCACCCGAAACTGCGCATCGTCGAAGTAGATCTGCTTTTCATCGGCATCGTGCACAACGCGGCTCGCGCGGATTGCCCAAAGCGGCGGTCGGTCGCTCCCGCAGACTTGGCACGAGGTCGCTGCGACCTGGCTCATCGCCGTATAGCGCCCGTCCACCCGTGCTGCGCGGTCGGCTGCGATCTGCAACTGTTCATCGAGCACAAACCGGGCGCTTTCAAGCAGGCCGTTCTGAAACCCCTGATCCAGTTCCGCTTGTGTCGCTGTCAGAACTGAACCGTCCGGCTGCGTGATGCGGATTGGCCCCTGAATGCTGAGCGTGTCTGTGGTTCGGTCATAGATCACTGTCGAGGCAGTCAGTCGCGTCCCGTCCTGTAGCGCTTCGACATTGCCGGTGGCGATCAGTTGATCCCCATTGGCCTGAACAAGCACACTGTCGGCCAGCAGAACAACATCACCCGACTGCGCGCTTGCCATGCCTGTCGATACGGCCAACCACGTCAGAAAGGCGATCGCCAGCCTTTGCATCATCCGTCCTCTCGGTGCAGGATCATGCCAAGCGCCAGCAGCACCGACGCCAAGGGCGGTACCCAAGCCGCTGCGAGTGCATTTAGCTGGCCGTTTTCACCAAGGATCTGGGCAAAGTTGCGAATGTAGTACAGCGTGAAACCCAAGAGCACCGCCGACAGAACCGCAACCCCGGTGCCCCCCATCCGGCTGTGGCGCATGGTGAATGCTGCACCGATCAGAACCATCGAAATCAAAAACACCGGCCGCGCCATTTCCATCTGAAGCCAAACCTCATGGCGGCGCGCCGAAAACCCGGCATCTTCAAGATCGGTGATGAAACTGCGCAGGTCCCAAACGGAGATAGCTGACGGGCGTCCAAACCTGTCTTTGATGCTGTCTTCGGTCAGGTTTGAGGACACCGTCAATTCGTCATGCAAGGCTGCGTTTGTTTCGGGGTTGATGCCCGCAATCAACGGCCAGACCTTCGCTTCGCGCAATGTCCATGCGCCAGCGTTCAATTCCGCCTCGGCCGCTTCGATCCGTCGGATGGGTCCGCCGTCTTCGGCATAGGCGACAAACATCACGTCATAAAGCACCGTGCCGTTAGGGTTGGCCCGCGCCGCCCGGATCACCGTCTGCCCAAGCGGATCAGACTGGCGCAGCCACAAACCCTCGGCACCTATGGACAATGCAGATGTGCCGCCGTTTCGATAGGTCTCGCGCAGATCGGAATAGGCTTTCGATGTGGCCGCCTCGAGGGGGTTGCGCATCGCAACCGCCTTCCCGCCTAGCACAAGCGCCTCCATCAGCGGAACATTCAACACCGCCAGCCCCGACCGTCCTGCCGCCCGCGCCACCACAAGCTCGGATGACCGGGCGAGGCTCACGAAAAGCGCAATCGACGACAAGATCATCACCAGCGGCAAGATCTGGTACATGCCATCCGGCGTGTTCAACAGCGTCAGCTTCATGATCTCGGCAAAACTAACAGAACTGTCAAACCGCCGGATCTGCTCCACAAGATCGAGCAGCACCTGAAACAGGAAAAACACGCCAAAAATCGCCAGAAAGGTCCAAAGAAACCGACGCGCGAAATACAGATGCAAAGTCATGTCGCGCCCTCTGCCACAGAGGCCCGACTGGGTCGGAATGGACGTGCCGCGACGTGCAGAACAATCCCCGCAATCGCGAGGCCGACAACCGATGGCAGATAGACCAATGGCCACAACATCGCATTGTCGCGGGTTGGGTCTGCCACAGCGCTTTCCACCAGCTTGACAACCACCAGCAAAAAGATCGCTACGACAATCTGCCGACCAACCCCGAACCGGCTGTAACTGCCCGTGAGCAACGTCGCAAAACCGATGACGGCTGAAACCAATGCCAACAACGCCTGTTGGAACCGTCCATGCAGCTCTTCATTGATGCGGGCGCGCGACGTGCGGGTTAGATCTGCCATCGCATCGGGCCTGACGATCATATCCCATGTTGCCAGATGCCGGGGGCGCAGGTTTGCGCCTTGGTTGGCCACGATCAGATTGCTGATGTCATAAGTGAAATTCTCGAACAGGGTGGTCGACAAAGCCCGTGTTTCGGTGCGCAAGGTCTGGGCCAATCCGCTGATCATCACAAGGCGCGGGCCTTCGTCCCCTTGCACGACATAGGCTTGTTCTGCGGTGTACGTCACCTCACGGTCATCCTGCCGCCGGTCCGACAGATAGACGTCGCGCAACTCGCCCTCGGGCGTGATTTCGCGAATGAAAAAGGTCACGCCGGGGCCGGGATGCAGAAACGTGCCCTCTCGCAACAGCCGAGCACTGACAGAGCCAGAGATATCGACCTCACGCTGCTTTAGCTGAGCAATCGACGCGGGTACCAGAAAATGCGTCAGCGCAGACATCATCAACGCCACCAACAGGCCAAACACCACCACCGGTCGGGCCAGCCGCCACGGGCTGTATCCGGTGGCTTGCACCACGGTCAGTTCGGAATCCCCCATCAGCCGGTTCGTGACATACACAGCCGCGGCAAAGGATGCCATCGGCAGCACCAAAGCAATCACACTGGGTAGGCTGAGTGCTGAAAACTCTAGAAAAACCATCGCGGAATGGCCGTCGGCGATCAGACGATCAAACAGGATCACAGCGCGATTGACCCAGTAGACCGCGACCAGCACCAAGGCAAAGAACCCAAATAAGACCATGAGTTGCGACAGCATGTATCTGTCGAATCTTGGCACAAGCGGACCCCTTCACACGACATAGAGTGGGGTTAGGTCACCCCGTGCCCAAGGGTTTGATAGAAAACCCGCCTCTGGTCAACTGCGCGTACGGGCGCTACCCCTATATCCAAACCAGTGTACGGAGCAAAAAATGGCGGAACTTCGCGCAATTTCATTTGTCGCAGTCGATCTGGACGCGTTGCCGACCGCGCAAGGCCGGATTGCGGTGTGTATCACACCTGATTTGAAACTCAGCGCCGGTGCTCGGCGGTTGAACAGGTTGACCAAAGGCGCGCTGGCCCGTGCCACCGCGTCCGAGGCTTGGGACAAGCTTGGCGAAGGCAAAGCGATGTCGCTTGGGTATCCCGCCGGGGTCGAAGCAGATGCCATTGACCTTATCAAACTGGCCCGCCGCCCGTCTGCCGAAATGGCACGCAAGGCTGGCGCAACTTTGGCAGTGGCGGCTGGCGGAGCGTCGGTCACTATGTTGGTTGAGGGCACAACCAAAGTTGAAGAGATCGCCCTTGGTCTTGCCTTGCGCGGGTATGGGTTTGACGATCACAAGACAGACAAGTCCGACCCGATGGGGGCTGCCACGCTCATGTGTGCCAAACCCGACGAGGCCAAAGCCGTTGCTGCCCCGCGGCTTGCGGTTGCCGAGGGTGTGCATTTCACGCGTGATCTGGTGAACGAGCCTGCCAACGTTTTGACCACAACCGAATTCGCGAACCGGCTTGAGGCATTAGGTGATCTTGGCGTTGAGGTTGAGGTGCTGGAAGAGGCGCAACTGGAAAAGCTGGGCATGCGCGCGCTTTTGTGTGTGGGGCAGGGGTCCGACAGCCCGTCGAAAGTGGTGATCATGCGCTGGAAGGGCGGGGCCAAAGGCGAGGCGCCGCTGGCACTCATCGGCAAGGGCGTGGTGTTTGATACCGGTGGCATCTCGCTCAAACCAGCGGCGGGCATGGAAGACATGACCATGGACATGGGCGGCGCGGGTGTTGTGGCGGGTGTCATGCACGCCGTGGCCAAACGTAAAGCCAAGGCCAATGTCGTCGGCATGGTCGGATTGGTTGAAAACATGCCGTCCGGCAATGCCGTGCGCCCCGGTGACGTTGTGGCGTCGATGAAGGGTGACACGATTGAAGTTGTGAACACCGATGCCGAAGGTCGTCTGGTGCTGTGTGATGTCATGTGGCACGCGCAGGAAACAGAAAAACCTGCTGCAATGATCGACCTAGCCACGCTCACGGGGGCCTGCATAATCGCGCTGGGCCACGAAAAAGCGGCGGTCTATTCCAACAATGAAACGCTGGCTGCAACCTTCCTCAAAGCGGCGGATGCGGAACAAGAAGGCGCATGGCGGATGCCGTTGGCGCAAGCTTATGACGATATGCTCAAATCCCCGGTGGCGGATATGAAAAACATCGGCGGTCGACCTGCGGGATCAGTGACAGCCGCGCAGTTCCTTCAGCGCTTTGTCAAAGACGATTTACCTTGGATTCACTTGGACATCGCGGGCGTTGCTCATGTATCGCGTAACCTTGAATTGTCGCCCAAAGGTGCGACCGGATGGGGTGTGCGCGCTTTGGATCGTCTGATCTCTGACCAGTTCGAAACCAAAGACTAAAACCGTGGGCGCGGCCTATTTCTACCACCTCACCCGCAAGCCGTTGGAGGCTACGCTGCCGACGCTTCTGGAAAAGGCATTGGGCGCGGGCTGGCGGGTTGCGGTGCGCGGCACCGATGGTGCTCGTATGGATTGGCTGGACCAAAAACTGTGGTTGGGTGCCGATGACGGGTTCCTGCCGCACGGGGTGTCCGGAGGGCCACATGATGCGGCGCAGCCGGTGTTGCTGACCACAGCTTCGCAAGCCGCCAACGCACCGCACTGTGTCATGACCGTTGATGGCGCCACGATCGCGCCAGATGAGGTGCAGGCGCTCAAACGCGTGTGCGTGTTGTTCGATGGGAACGATCCGGTGGCCGTGGAGGCCGCCCGCGATCAATGGCGCACGCTGACCGGAGCCGGGTGTTCTGCGCAATACTGGTCCGAGGAATCCGGTCGCTGGGAAAAGAAGGCCGAGTCCTGATTTCCACATCTTAACAGAAGGTTAAACGGTCAGGATGGCTGCCCCATTGTTTCGCGCGCGAAACATTAGGTCCGCTTCGGCCCTAACCGCAACGCACCCCATTGTGAGCCGTTCTCCTTTCGCCTACGCTTTCCCAAACCTGAGTTTTGGGAGGACAACAGGCCATGAGCAAAGCCTTCGACATGATCGTGATCGGCGCAGGCCCCGGTGGCTATGTCGCCGCCATCCGAGGCGCACAGCTTGGCCTGAATGTCTGCGTGGTGGAACGCGAACATCTGGGGGGCATTTGCCTCAATTGGGGCTGCATCCCGACGAAAGCCATGCTGCGCACATCCGAGGTGTTTCACCTCATGCACCGCGCCAAGGAATTTGGTCTGAAGGCCGACGGCATCGGCTACGATCTGGACGCGGTGGTCAAGCGGTCTCGGGCGATTGCCAAGCAACTGGCGTCGGGTGTCGGACATCTTCTGAAGAAGAACAAAGTCACCGTCGTGATGGGCGACGCAACGCTGCCCGCCAAAGGCAAAGTGTCAGTAAAAACCGACCAAGGCACCGAAGAGTTAACCGCCCCAAACATCATCCTCGCCACAGGCGCCCGCGCGCGGGAACTGCCGGGGCTTGAGGCGGATAGTGATCTGGTCTGGACGTACAAGCACGCTTTGGTGCCAAAGCGGATGCCGAAGAAGCTTCTGGTCATCGGGTCGGGGGCGATTGGGATCGAATTTGCCAGCTTCTACAACGCGTTGGGCGCGGACACGACTGTGGTTGAGGTGATGGACCGCATCCTGCCAGTCGAAGATGCCGAGATCAGCGCGTTCGCAAAGAAACAGTTGGAAAAACAGGGCATGACGATCCGCGAAAAGGCGATGGTCAAGCAACTGGATCGCGGCAAGGGTTCTGTCACCGCGCATATCGAACAGGGTGGAAAAATTGCCAAGGAGGAGTTCGACACGGTGATCTCTGCCGTGGGCATCGTCGGCAATACCGAAGGGCTTGGTCTTGAGGCATTGGGCGTCAAAGTGGACCGCAGCCATGTCGTCACCGACCCGCATTGCCGGACAGGCGTCGACGGGCTTTACGCAATCGGCGACATCGCCGGCGCGCCCTGGTTGGCACATAAGGCCAGCCACGAAGGGGTGATGGTCGCCGAGCTTATCGCAGGCGGGAAGCCCCATGCGGTGGAGCCTGATAGCATCGCAGGCTGCACCTATTGCCAGCCGCAAGTGGCAAGCGTTGGGTTGACCGAAGCGCAGGCCAAGGAGCAAGGGCACGACATCAAGGTCGGACGGTTCCCGTTCATCGGCAACGGCAAGGCGATTGCCTTGGGCGAACCAGAGGGCATGATCAAAACGGTGTTCGACGCGAAAACCGGCGCGCTGTTAGGGGCGCATATGGTTGGGGCCGAGGTGACGGAACTCATCCAAGGGTACGTCGTTGGCCGACAGTTGGAGACAACCGAAGAAGACCTGATGCAGACGGTTTTCCCACACCCAACTCTGTCAGAGATGATGCACGAGTCCGTGCTGGATGCCTGGGGACGGGCGATCCATTTCTGATCGGCTGCCCCCGTTTGCACAGCTTCTTGAGCTATCTGAGACACGTCGTGAGTATGCCGTATAAACGCCCCGGTCTTGACCAACGGTCATCGAAATCTTGCAGCAAAACAAGCCTGTTCCGGCTTTGTCCGAACAGTCTACAGTTGCAATTCCGAAAGGGCCGATATGCTGCAGAAATCTATTTTCGCGATCGCTTTTCTGTTCGCTGTTTCGACGCAGTCCGCTGCCGCTCAAACAAGTGGTCTGTCCTGTGATGCGCCGCAAAACGACCTGGTGCAAATGGTGTGCGAGACGCCAGACCTTATGAAACTAGATGGCGAGCTTGAACGTGTTCTCCGACCTGCGATAGACGCGGACGAGCTGAGCGGTCCCACATTCAGCTGGGTGAAATCCGACCCCCGAAAGTTCCTGACAAGCGTATTTCCGGTCTGTGCTAACACCGCGGTCGGGGCGCTGCAGTGTCTGAGCAACTCTTACACCGGGCGCATCGCGCATGTGCTGGTTGCAAGTGCCGCAGCCCGGGATGCCGCCAGCGTTGCCGAGGGGCCTTTTGACGTATCGTGTTCCGGTTTTGATCATCCGATTTCGGTCGTCGTGTTCTCGACCGAGGTTCCGATTGCTGTTTTGGACTGGACAGTGTCGCGCTCGATTCTGCGCGGAGCAGCGTCAGGGGCAGATATGTCGTTCGAAGCCACGATGGCGTCCGCTGTGATTGTTGATGGTGAGGGGCGTAAGGGAAAGGACCGGATTGATCTGGAGGGCGACACAGCACGCGTGGTCTTGGCGGGCGGTCCCGCGCCAGACTGTTCTCTCAATTGATCGGTGTGTGACGCTGCATCATACGTGCTGGCCGCCATTCACCTCGATCTCGGTCCCAGAGACGTAGGCGCTTGGGCGTGAACACAGGAAGTAGATCACATCGGCAACCTCATTCGGTTGCCCCAAGCGCCGCATAGGCAGTTTT
>ERZ1740070.124-NODE-124-length-53819-cov-15.681999_pt1 | contig 53819 bp, 53 predicted proteins | sample MGYA00581734_ERZ1740070 | MGnify/ENA primary metagenome ERZ1740070 (study PRJEB43018, sample SAMN04849744) | marine metagenome | isolation source: floating plastic debris | place: Pacific Ocean | collected 2008-09-01 | study: EMG produced TPA metagenomics... | reverse complement strand
CTGCCTTTTTTGCGACTTAATACCCCTGTTTTTATATCGAACTCACGTTAAATTACGATCTGCGGCAGGGCATGAAGAGCACCCTTGTGAAGTAAAAAGCTCAACTACGGCTATACCGCTACCTGATTGGGAGATTTCATTTGTGGGGGCTGAAAACCCTAAAAACAATAAAGCCAAAACAGATAAGCATAGCATGGCTAACCTTAAGCTCTTATTTCTAATTAAAGCATGCATACTATGACATACGCGGCAGCGCTGGAACGGTTATGTCTCTTTGCAGACTAACCGCCTATTTTGAGAAAGCTTCTTTTAAGCGTTCGTCTTGCTTCAAGATGTTATAATTCTCCCAGAAATCAGGATCATCTTCCCCAAGGTTATTGGCGAAGGCGCGCTTGGATCGGAAAGCTTCATCTTTTGAAAAGGCGGTCACATTCCCTCGCTCTTTTTTAGTCGTAATTAAATGGATATTAAGTTCCATATAGTCGGTTGTGGTCAGACTCTTAATGTAGTAATCAAAGCCCATTTTCACCCTCAATTGATTTATGCCCCAATATCCTTTTGAAAGGTCATAATCTACTACGGCTTGTAAAGATTTGGCAGTTACTATAAAGTTGGAGCCTTTTCCATTATTGATATTTTTCTTATTCACAAGATCAATACCCAGTGCGTTGAGCTGATAATCAGCTCTTAAGAGGGCTTTGCTTTCCATATCGATATACATTTTTCCGTATGCCAACGCCTTTTTTGAATCCTTTTTTGCTTTAAAGTCGACGATGTAAATATCTCTGCCTCCATAGGTGGTTATGTCGGTAAGCTCATAAGTATAGAACTTAGATTTTTTGGCGTTCACAAAATTTCTTCGTCGCTTAATCAAATCATAAGAATTGATGGTAATGGGCCCGGAATTAATGGTAGGGGGTCTCCTGGTAGAGTCTTGTATTATTTTGCCTTCGCGTCTTCTACCTTTTATAACCTTTACCTGGTCAGATTTAGAGCCTTCTTCATTATATCCTGTCTTGTAAGCTCCAATTACTCCTTCCAGGTAGCTATAGAATTCATCGTTGATTTTTACCGTTTCTCTATAAAATCCTGTGAGTCGTATAGGGCTGATGCCATAATTCTTAGGAATATTTGCCACTAATTCTTGAATTAGAATTGCGGGATCTATCGGAGTTACTAACACCTCATCAAGCACCTTGCTTTGCTGGTTGAGTTTTACCTGTAGATTGGTGTTATCTTCAATGCCGGAAATAAGGAAAGACCTAGTCTCATAACCTATGGCGCTGACCTTAATAGAGTCATTCTGACGAGTTAAAGGTACTTTGAAAACGAACTGCCCGTCTTCGTTGGCGACAGTACCTATTCCTGAATCTTTTATAATGATGTGACTGTAGGCCAATGGAGTTTTATCATTACCATCATTTACAGTGCCTTCAATTGAAATAAAATTTTGGGCAATCAAAGAGAAATGTAACGCTGATACTACCACAGTAAAAAGTATTCGCATTTTAAAATCTTATTTAATGTTTCAGCTTATAGATGTATCCAATGTGCAAAGGGTTGCTTGGCGTTAAGGATAATTTTTATGTGAAGACTGAGCGTGCTTTAACTGTTAAGTAGCATTGTTAATTATGGCTCTGGGAAATTTGTTCTAAAGGGAACCACCTTCAATTATTTCCATTGATATTCTGGAGTTAGCCTGTTTTTGCTCGTTTTTTAAAAGCGAAAACATATAATTCAAAGCGGTTTTACCAAGTTTTTTCCCACTAGTTTCTATGTAGGTGATTTCGGGATGATAAAGTTTTGGAAAAAAACCGTTGCTCATGCACAGTACGCCAATATCGCTTGGCGCCTTTAATCCCAGTACCTGTAAAGACTTCATAGCGCCAATTAAGATCTCGTCTGTCATACAAAAAATAGCATCATATCCGTGGCCGCCTTTTAGATCTTTGAGTACCTGCTCGGCAGAGGCTTCATACCCTTGCGCATGCCTGATGGTAAGATCTTTTTTCAGACCTGCCTTTTCAAACACTTCTTGAAAAGCTGCTAGTCTCTTTTGAGAAATAGACAATTGATGATGGCCAAATAGCGCCAGTAATTTCTTCTTCCCTTTTTTTATTAAATATTCCGCACTTAACCCAGCGGCAACTTCATCCTCGAAACATATTTTATGTTCGGTATCATTTGTGGGCACTCTGTCCACAAAGATGACTGGAGTGCCCAAACGATTAAGCTTGTTGAAAGGCTCCAGATTTTGGGTTTGAGAGGTAATGCTTATAAAAACCCCATCTACCTGACGTTGTTTACAGATTTTTAAAGATGAAAGTTCAGTTTCCGGGTTATTGTCAGATACAAAGATGAGTACGGAATACTCAGCCTGGCTGCACCCGTCCTGGATGGCGCTTATCAGCGAATCGTTAAAGAAACCTGTTAATGTAGGTACAATAATGCCAAACTCTTTGCTGCTACTTGTTCTAAGGCTTACCGCATAGGCATTTGGTTCATAATCTAATTCTTCTGCCAACTTAAGAACCCGAGCTTTGGTATCAGGAGCAATATTCGGATGATTCTTCAATGCTCTTGAAACTGTAGCTGTACTTAAGTTCAGTCGTTTGGCAAGTTCATGTAGCGTAGTAGCCGTTTTCATTGCGAGTAAGGTAAATAAAAAATGGAAGGAACGCTACAAAATATTCATTCTGTACTTATGAATTACAATTTCAGCTGTCACAAAACCAATATAGATTTGTCTACTGCAATGGATACCAATTATATAAAAATAAACAACGAGCTCAGGTTATTGGTTAAGTTAGAGTTCAATTTAAAAGCATGAGTTTACCAATCGTAAGATTTAATAGAGAAGATAGGCCAGAGTTTTTTCAAGAGCTGAGGGAGCGTGTTAACCTCTATTTTAAAGAAAACAATATATCAAGGTATGCCAATACGAGCATGAAGGTGAAAACCGTTTTTATGCTCTTGCTCTACTTTGTTCCACTAGCATTAATGCTCACAGGTATGGTTACGGGAGCATGGATGGTCTTTTTGATGTGGACCTTAATGGGCTTCGGTATGTCTGGTATAGGTCTTTCAATCATGCACGATGCCAACCATGGGTCTTATTCCAGAAGTAAAAAAGTGAATAATGTGCTTGGGTTTATGGTTAACTTTCTAGGAGCCTATCATGTAAATTGGAAAATTCAGCATAACGTTTTGCATCATACTTACACTAACGTGGAAGGATATGATGAAGACATCAGTAACCCGGTAATGCGATTTTCTCCACAGCAAGAAAGAAAGTGGATATTTAAATTTCAGGTTTTCTATGCATGGTTTTTTTATGGTATAATGACCATTTATTGGTTTGTGAGCAAGGATTTTGAGTCCGTAGTGAAATACAATAAAATGAACCTTTTAGCTACACAAGGCCTTACCTTGAAGAAAGCATTAAGCCAGGTTATTTTTAATAAATTGTGGTATGTGGGGCTTACACTGGTGTTACCTATACTTTTAATTCCTTTAACCTGGTGGATGATATTGTTGGGATTTATTTGGATGCAGTTTGTTTGCGGGTTACAGCTGGCGCTTATTTTTCAACCGGCACATGTAATTGAGGAAACCGATTTTTACAAAACAAATGAACGGGGCAGTATTGAAAATAACTGGGCTATCCACCAAATGCGAACCACGGCGAATTTTGCGAATGGAAGCCGCTGGTTTACCTGGCTTGTAGGCGGGCTAAATCATCAGATTGAACACCATCTCTTCCCAAATATTTGTCATATTCATTATCGTAAAATATCAAAAATTGTCAGAGAAACAGCTCACGAATTTGGCGTACCTTATTATCATCATAAAACATTTTTTGATGCGGTAAAAAGCCATTTTAAGCTTCTTAATCAACTGGGTACAGGCAAATATGAGCTTACTACTACCTCTTAATTCATTTCATTCTATTAAGATGCTATAAATACTGCCATTTGGTCGGATAAGCCGGCTAACCTTCCGATTAAAAAAACGAACGGAACCTATCTTTAATACATTACTACAACAGTTGCTATCGTTACTAAAAGAAATATCAACCAGCGCCGTATCTATGAGTGCGTTATTATAAATTAATAAAATGCTATCGGGTGGATCCAGAAGCGGATCATCATAAATTAAAGATACGCTGTATACGGAATCTTCATCCTGAGTAATTCTGGAGGCGGGGAATGGTATATTTTCTAAATCCGTTACTTGAAGCGCTGAGACATCGGTAAATACTTCACGGTTATCAATGTCTGTGAACTGAAATTGAAAATCAAATTCGCTTAAACATTCATCACATTTATCGCAGGCACCAAAAAATAAAGCCAAGCATAGAAGCAGGGGCCTTGCTCTCTTCATAGTACTAAAGTCTTTCTTATTAGTTAAAAATGCAACTACCTAGAAATAAGTGCAATAGAATTACTCCACGTATTCTTGTCGCTTTACAAGCATAAACCAGTTGTTACCCAGCTCCAGGTAGCCATATTCGTAACAAAAGAAGTAAGTGGCGCCTGCTTTGGTAATATATTTGTTTGTATGGTAGTTGAAATCAAATCCCTTCTCTGAAAGCTTATCGCGATGAAGTTTGATCTTGCCTGAAGGGTTTAGCTTCATTAAAATACGCCTGTTTTTACGCAAGATATTATTTACATTCCTGATATAATTATTAGAGTCGCTATTCAGCTTGTTGTTATGAGTATTACGGCATTGGTCTGAACAGAATTTTTTATCAAATCGACCAAAAATTTGAGCGCCACATTCTAAGCAGGACTTTTCTTCCATAAAATTCATTATTTCACTTTTACTCTCCAGGATACACCGGCATCTATAAACCAGTCAGAAAGTCCGTCATTTTTACCGTAACCAACGGAACAATCGAACATAAGATTATTATTTGCCAGATACCCAAGTCCGGTATCCCATCTATGATCAATACTACCATTGGAAATTGTGCCATAGTTCTCAACAAAGCTCCCAAGCCGGTCACCGAGTGGAAACGAAATGTTTATCACATAGCTGCCTGTGGTGCTGTTATCGTTTCCATTCCAATTGAGCGCCCAGTTGGTAGTTAGACCAAACACTTTGGAAAGTTGCTGACTATGGATGAGCGTAAACTTAGGCGCCAGATCCTCAGCCTTAAAATCTTCACCTACCCAGTTTAATCCTACACCCGTCTGAAAGCCAAACGAGGGCTTATAACCTTCACCACTTACTATATTATATCTAATACCAACATTCCAAACGCTAAATCCACTGGCATCAGCGCTGGTGTTATTTTCAAAATTGACTTCTGAAGAATTAAACCCAAAAGCCGATCGCAACTCAAAATTCTCCATCAACCCATAACGAAGTAGAGTGAAGAAGTCTGTGCTGTTTCCATCTGTAGTTAAGTCAGAATCGTCGAAATCCGAATAGGTCATTCCTGACTGTACTTGAAATACATACTTACCGGTTGTGAAGGGGATCACGGCTTGACCGGGCCTTGAGGTATTAATGGTTTCACTGTATTGGCTAATAAGAGTGTGCGAAGAGAGTAATGATATGACAATAGATAAATACACCTTTTTCATGTCTCGTAAATTAGTCATTGTTCAACAAATTCGGTGGAGAAATGAAAATTTCTTCTGGCTTAAGTTTAGACTGGATTGTATTTTCTAAAGAATTCGGCTGCCTTTTTTTAAACGCTTTAGGCTACGGAACCATTGCTGAGTGGGTAAAAGTCCTTACCGAGTTAATTGTTCTTTTTTAGTGCTGGATCAGATTTTCATGATGATTTTTTGATGTTACTTATACACGTTACAGGTATCCGTTAATCTTCATGGTCAACATTGTAAGTCAATGTTACAAGTGAGTGAAATTTTTGAATAAAGCTTTAAGGTTATAAGTAAAAGTATGCTGTATTTGACATCCATACTTAGTTTTATGATAACTTACTTCGGAAGTATTTAGGTATGGTCAGGCGGAAACTAACCTTCAAAAATTTCAATATCGCAGATTGGTTCTCTTTCTACAGGATTGCTGCGGCTCCATTATTATTTTTATTGTTTTTTTTTGAAAACAACTTAATTTACTTCTTTCGTGCTCATTAGTTATCTTTCTGATACGATTGACGGGATTTAGCACTAAGACTGTGAATAGCATTCCAAGGAGTTCCCAACTAAACGCTATGAGTGATCAGGTTACTTTTATTATCGGATTGGTTAACGTTTTTGTTTTCGAGTATACCTTTATCACAGATCAATATTTATGGTTAGTTCTTGCCTTGGGTTTCTATGACTTACAATGTTACTTATGTGGTGTAAGTATGGTAAGGCCATAGCCTTCCATACCTATCTGGCCAAGTTATCGGCGGTGGCATTAGAGACACTAGAAGAGATTGCCTTGATCTTTATTTATGATACCTGGGTGTTGGATGTAAAAAGTATTTTCCTGCCTAAACGTTTAAAACGTTAATTTTATCATTCCTTTTTTGAGAACATATTTATTTTTAAATAACTGATTATCAATAATATATTCGTTTACAAACGTTTACAAACGTAATTTAAACGAATACAAATATTTATTAACCGAATCAATTTTTGGTGCGCCCCTTACTTTGCCTCAGTCAAATCGATATGGCTCGATAAGACAGTTTTCTTAATACATATTATTTAACCATTTAAAATTTAAGATCATGAGAAATCTAAGAAACAGTGTTCAATTAATTGGAAGACTTGGTAAAGACCCTGAGGCGAAAACGCTTACGAGTGGAAAAGCAATGACCACCTTTTCTATCGCCACTACAGATTCTTACAAAAATGCAGACGGTGAGAAAGTGGAAGATACGCAATGGCACAACATTGTGACTTGGGGGCGCAAGGCAGAGATAGCTGCGGAATACTTGAAGAAAGGTCAGGAAGTGGCCGTGGAAGGCAAGTTAGTTCATAGAAATTTCGAGACCAGCGGAGGTGAAAAAAGATACATCACGGAGATCAATGTGAATGAGTTGGTGATGATGGGGAAAAAGTGATTTTGTCACTGGGTACTGGTTGCTAGCTTTGAGTGACCAATAATCTCAAAAAGGTTCTGCTATGGATATATTCATTGGTATTCCTAGCCGAGCCTTTTTGTATTTAGGGTCATTTGAAGGCAATGACCTAAATTCAACAGAAGTTAAACCCACTCGCTTGGCATATATTTCGAAGTAAGCGGCTTTAGCCTCGTCCAATACGCGGATAAAAGCGTCTTGAGAACTTCCTCGATTCGTTTTAATTGAAACTACGGCCTTAACAGGGCTCTCGCTTAACTCATTTAGGTTATTTGGGTTGAGTATGAATTCCTTGATTTCTTCCCTCAAATTATATGCTGATGACCTTGGTTGATCTTCAACTAAAAGCTCATCTTCAGAATTTACAAGAATTTTAAAAAGGTTTCTTTCCTTTATAGGAATATCTTCTTTTTCCATTCGTTTAGGAGGAAGCAGTAAATCAATTCCCTCATCATTAACAATGGTAGTGATGAGCATAAAAAATATGAGTAGGAGGAAAGCAATGTCCGCCATTGATCCGCTATTTGCTATCTGGGCTATAGAACGATTTTTCTGTATCATTTTTTATATGAATAACCGTAAGCACCGTAATAGTCACACCAACTTTCATTAAAGGATTTTCGTTAAGATTAAGCCGGATGTCTTCAGCTTTCCCATTTATCTAATTTTTCTACTTTTGCAGCCGATGATTTTTCTCAACCCTGGTTTTTTGTATGCGTTATTGGCCTTAACCATCCCGATCATCATTCACCTTTTTAATTTTAGAAGAACCAAGAAGGTATACTTCAGTAATACGCTTTTCTTAAAAAAAGTGAAGGAAGCCAGTAGCTCTAAAAGACGGTTGAAGCATTACCTTATTCTTGCCTCACGGCTGCTGTTTTTGTTCTTCCTGGTCATGGCTTTCTGCCAACCTTTTCTACCTTCCGAAAGTAATCTGGCTACTTCTAATAAGAATATAATTTATCTCGATAATTCCTGGAGTATGAGCAATGAGGTTGATCAAGACCTTAATGGTTTGGATGCGGCCGTGTTATACGTTCAAAGCCTTTTAGACGCCTATCCTGATGAGGCTGAATATAAACTAATCACAAATGACTTTTCTTCATTTTCCAATTCTTTTAAAGGCAAAACTGAAATAGGTGATTTCCTTACGGAGATAAAATACAGTGGTAGCTCCAGAAATGTTCATGAGATCGAGGAGCGGATAAAAGCGGAGTTGACCTCTGAAGTAAATGATGTTTTCTGGATAAGTGATTTCCAAAATTCCCTATTAAAATCGCGGGTGGCATTTGACAGTACAATCAACCTGAATTTAATACCGCTGTTTTTCAATTCTATTGAGAACGTACATGTAGACTCGGTCTACTTAAATAGCCCGTTCCTAATCGGTGACTCGCGACCTAGAATTACTGCAGTCATTTCAAATACAGGACTGGCCGAAGTCAATGATTTGGTGGTTAAAGTAGTACTTAACGATACCGAAGTCGCTACCGGCACCGTTTCTATTCAGTCTAATGATATGACTGAAATTGGTTTTGATCTGTCTCTTGATCTGGAGCAAATCAATAAAGGTAAGATCACGCTTGAGGAATTCCCTGTGACCTTCGATAATGAATTTTACTTTACACTGAGTACTACACGCAAGATTAACATTCTTGAAATTAAGAATCAAAGTGAAGTTACACCGGTAGAAGTTGTTTATGCCAATCAGGATATTTTTGAATTCAGTTCTTTTCAAACGGATAACCTGGATTACAGTTTTATCGAAAAATCAGACCTTATTATTCTTAATTCGATCAATGAAATTGAGCCTTCACTAGTTAGTCCTCTCAATAACTACCTCGATGCTGGCGGCAGCATCTTATTGGTACCTGCTTACAGAGCAGACGTCCTTTCCTACCGTCAACTTAGAGGACTTAATTCACTTTCACTGTTGGATACAGCCCGTCATGTAGCTTTGGCGGCTCCTGATTTTAACAATCCTTTTTTTACCAATGTATTTGAGGAGAACAGTCCGGCTATAGCTATGCCAAAAGTTACCAATACTCTAACATGGGGCGGAGATCGGTCAGCGATCTTATCTACACAGGCTGGCGTACCCTACCTTTCTGAAATCAAAAGAACAGGATCAGTTTATCTGTTGGGGTCTCCATTAAATCGTGATTTTGGCTCATTTCAAGATCACGCACTTTTCGTACCCGTGATGTATAGGATGGCTATATACGGCGCTAAAGGTGATATAAAACTCTATCAGTATATCAATACTGAGGTGGTGACTTACCCTATTTTGAATGATCAGGTGGAAGCGATTGTAAAACTTAAAGGACAGGAAGAGTTAATTCCTTCCTACCGATTTGATGCAGATGGTTTGATGTTGCAAGTGCCTAAATATTTATTAAATGCAGGTTTCTACGACCTTGAGATAAATAATGAATTAAAAGGCGCTCTGGCCTATAATTACGCTGCTAAAGAGTCAAACCTAAGGCAGGAGCAGGAGCCGGCAGCCTATTTTTCCGGAAATGTGGATGTTTTAAGTAGTTCCAGTAACGAGGAATTCAGGGCTCAGATAGAGAATAAGTATAAAGGAGCGCCGCTTTGGAAGTATGCCATATGCTTAGCTTTGCTCTTCCTTTTTTGTGAAGTTTTGTTAATCAGGTTTTTGACTTAATTTCGATTGATAAAATAATTTATGTCCTTCTTACTGAAATCAGTTACCATATATGATAGAGCTTCGGAGTTTCATAAGCAGAGGCTAAACGTACTCATAGACAGGGGTAAGATCGCTTATATAGGAAAGGATACTCCAGAAGCAAAGCAGATCATTGAAGCCAAAGGGAGCATACTATCCGTTGGCTGGTTTGATATGAATGTATCTTTTGGCGACCCAGGCCTTGAACATAAGGAAGATCTGGCATCAGGGTTGTCAGCTGCTGCTGCCGGAGGCTTTACGGGAATTGGCCTTTTACCTAATTTAAAGCCGGTCACTCAAACCAAGAACGCCGTAAGCTATTTAAAATCCTATGATCGCAGTACCCTGACTCAGGTTTTTCCTTACGCTTCCGTTACCGTTGATGCCAAAGGTGAAGATCTGACAGAAATGATTGATCTTAATGCCGCAGGGGCCGTGGCCTTCACCGATGGTGTTAAGCCCATATGGCATACCGATATCCTTCTTAAGTCATTACAGTACCTACAAAAGTTTGACGGCCTCTTGATAACAAAACCTGAAGATGTTCATATTAGCAAGTTTGGGGTCATGCATGAAGGATATCAAAGCACAGTTTTAGGGATGAAAGGGATACCCAATTTAGCCGAAGATATAATCGTTCAGCGTGATTTAGAACTACTGGAATATGCTGGCGGTAAAATACATTTCTCAAATATTTCTTCCGGTAGGAGCATTGACCTAATAAGAAAAGCGCAAAAAAAAGGCCTGAAAGTCTCTTGCGATATGGCAGCTTATCAGACAGCCTTTGAAGATACTGACCTAGATACTTTCGACACAAATTTGAAGGTAAAACCCCCTTTCAGAACCGCTAAAGATAATTCAGCTCTTATTCAAGGATTAAATGATGGAACTATTGAGGTAATTACATCATCACATAAGCCGGAGGATGAAGAGAGTAAAAAGTTGGAGTTTGACCTGGCAGAATTTGGCATTACCAGCCTTCAAACAGTTGGGCATAACCTGGTAGAACTATCTCAAAAGGTAGAATGGGAGATTTTAATCGAGGCCTTAACGTCGGCCCCACGAAGATTGTTGAATCTCAAAGTACCTAAAATCAAAGAGGGCGAGTTTGCCAACCTTACCTTGCTCGATCCTAATTGGGAGTGGGAGCTAAGTAGCGGCACAAATTGGTCAAAATCAGAGAATTCTCCGTATTGGGGATCTAAGCTTATTGGACAGGTTGTTGCTACGTTCGCTAATGGCAAAAGCCATTTGGCACGTTAATCAGTCACTTAATATGAAGCATATTCTACCCCTGTTTAAAGTAGCTGCAAAATACTCGCTTACAGGCTCATTGTTGGCAATCATACTTATTCTAGTACTTTTTTACACAAACAAGCACCCGTTGCTTATTCCGATAGTTTATGACTACCGTATATTATTATTCGGTGTATTTATCTACTTCAGCATTCGGGAATTCAAAACATACCATAATAATGGTGAGCTTCATTTTTGGCAAGGGCTCATAACCGGTATTTTCTTTTACTTGATTTTAGGACTTCTGGTAGGGTCATTTATTGGTGTTTTTAGTGCGGTAGAGTCTTCCTTTCTCGAAGAATTTATACAAGCCAATGTTAAGGGGCTGGAAATGAATAAATCCGAATTTACTACGGAAAGTCCTGTTGCCTTAAGTGACGAGGAGTTTGAGCGTCAGCTAGAGTTAACTAAAGTTACAAGACCAATTACTTTAGGAATAGACTATTTCATAAAGAGCTGCATCATAGGCTTCTTCTTATCTGTAGTATTGGCGGTAATCTTAAGAAAAACCGAATCCAGAACTTAGACAATGAGTATTTTGACCGCTCAACTTTATTAAGAACCTTGCACGCTCAAATTTTTTGAGTTTCATAAATGGAATTATATTTTGCAAGGGTGTTTAAAAATCATTAACCTAAAACTTAAAAACATGGAAGAATTAGCAGAACCAGCGTCAGTGAAGAAAGTCTCAATGAAATGGGGACTTATCACAGGTATAGTATCCATTCTTTTCTTCATATTAATTACAATCACTGAAACCGACACATCTCCTGGTGTAACTTGGTTAGGTTTAATACCTTTTATCATTTTAGTCGTTTTAGCCCATAAAGAGTTTAAGACTTCCGGTGATGGTTACATGTCTTATAGTCAGGGTCTGGGAATAGGTACATTGATATCGCTAGTTTCCGGGGTGGTTAGTGGAATTTTCCGATATATATGGGTAAAGTTTTTAGACGATGGGTACAATGACAGGATACAGGAGGCACAAATCCGGGCAATGGAAGAGCAAGGTCTGGGTGAAGATCAGATTGAACAAGCGCTAGAAATTTCGTCGGGTTTCACAAGTCCGGAAATTGTTCTTGTTATAGGATTATTTGTTGGAGTACTGTTCGGTTTTATTTTATCTTTAATTATCAGTGCTTTCACTAAAAATAGTGATCCGTCAGCTGAAGTTTAAAGATGATAAATGACTGAAATTTCTATTGTAATTCCTTTATATAACGAAGAGGAATCACTTCCGGAATTAACAAATTGGATAAGCCGTGCGATGCAATCACACGGCTTTACTTATGAAATCATATTTGTCAACGATGGAAGTACAGATAATTCTTGGCAGGTTATTCAAGAACTAGCTCTTGAGACTGTAGAAATAAAAGCCCTCTCGTTTAACAGAAACTATGGTAAGTCAGCGGCGCTAAATACAGGTTTTAAGCAGGCATCTGGTAAGGTTATCATTACTATGGACGCCGACTTACAAGATAGCCCTGATGAGATTCCTGAGCTATATAAAATGATTACACAACAAGGTTATCATATGGTGTCTGGTTGGAAAAAAAAGCGTCATGATCCCATTTCTAAAACCTTGCCCTCCAAATTTTTTAATTTTATTACCAGTAAAATTTCCAGAATAAAACTTCATGATTTTAATTGTGGACTAAAGGCCTATCAGAATAGAGTAGTTCAGAATATTGAAGTACATGGAGAAATGCATCGTTACATTCCCGTAATCGCCAAGTGGAATGGTTATGATAAGATCGGGGAAAAAGTAGTTGAGCACCATGCGCGTAAATATGGTACTACTAAGTTTGGCCTTGAACGCTTTGTTAATGGTTTTTTGGACCTGGTGAGCATCACCTTTGTGTCGAGATTCAAAAAGAAACCCATGCATTTTTTTGGTTTGCTTGGCACACTCTCTTTTGTTACCGGGTTTCTCATTACCGCATGGGTAATAGGCGATAAAATATATCGAATCAACAATAAACTACCTGTCAGGGAGGTTGTGGATCAACCACTATTCTTTTTAGCGCTTGTCGCTCTTATAATAGGTGTTCAGTTATTCTTGACAGGCTTCATTGCCGAAATGATGGCTATGCGATCACACTCAAACGATGAATACTTAATACAGGATAGTATCGGTCTTGAGTAATGCGCTTCTATTCTATTATTATCCCTGTTTACAATCGCCCTAACGAGGTTGACGAACTGCTGGGAAGCTTAACCGAACAAACGTACAAACACTTCGAAGTTATCATTGTTGAGGACGGTTCTACGGACAAATGTGATCGTTTAATTGAAAAATATGATAGCCAATTACAGCTTCAATATTTTTATAAGCCCAATACAGGGCAAGGGTTTAGTCGGAATTTTGGTTTTGCAAGAGGAAAAGGGGGTTACCTTATTGTTTTTGACTCCGATTGTTTAATACCAAGTCACTACCTGCAAACAGTTAACGATTTCCTGGATAAAGAGCCCCTGGAGGCTTTTGGCGGTCCTGATAGAGCAATGGATAATTTTACGACCGTACAGCGAGCCATAAGTTACTCTATGACCTCTATTTTTACTACGGGTGGGATCCGCGGTGGGAAAAAGAGACTTGGAGCTTTTCATCCCAGGAGTTTCAATATGGGCATAAGCAAACAAGTGTTTGAGGACACAGGAGGCTATATCATTACTCGTATGGGCGAGGATATAGAGTTCAGCATACGCATCATTGAAAAAGGGTTTAAAACAGGACTGATACCGAACGCATTTGTCTATCATAAGCGTAGAACAAGCTTAGGGCAGTTTTATAAGCAGCTCCACTTTTTCGGCAGAGCCAGGATAAATGTTGGCAGATTTTATCCTAAAGAGATAAAACCGGTCCATATTTTTCCTTTGCTTTTCGCTTTGGGAATACTTGCTGCTCCAATATCGGCTCTCTTCGGTTTTACGCTTCTATCATATGTTGGCTTTGCCGCATATTTGGGTTTCACTATACTGATTTTAAGCGATGCTGTAATTAAGACAAAAAACGTTAGTGTAGCATTAGTAAGTGTGGCGGCGGCCTTTACTCAGCTTATTGCCTATGGGCACGGTTTTTTTTCCGAGAGTTGGAGAAGAGTTACAAAAGGTTAAAGGGAGCCTCACCCCCAATCGATACCTCATATTAGCGTTTTTCGCAGAAATAAATGATCTCGTCACGAGGCAGAGCATAGCGTACTATTTCCTGGTCCGTTAAGCTGTTGGCAAACGTGTCCTCTGTCACAGTGAATCCGGCTTTGCGTATCCTTTTAGGGTAGTCCTTACCATAGAGCCTGACATGATCATCCTGGCCATATACTTTTTCCCGTTCCCGTGGATCTGTAATGCTTTTATCCTCGAAGGTAGCCTCATCCAACGGGTGAAAAAAAGGTACCTGCATGATAGCCCAACCTCCTGGTTTTAGTACTCGATAAATCTCACGCATTGCCTTAATATCATCCTCAACATGTTCCATTACATGGTTACACATAACTGCATCAAATGTGTTTTCATCAAAAGGGATTTGATGGACATCCATTTTTACCTTCGCCAGTGGTGATTCTAGGTCTGCGGTAATATATCCGTCGCCATGTATACGTTCGAAGGGTTTCATGAAGCATTGCTCGGGGGCAATGTGCAGAAAATGAATCGGGTTTTCAAAAAAGGGAGTTTTTGCTTTCAAAAAAAGCCAAAGTAGCCGATGCCGTTCCAAGGACAGTGAACCTGGGCACAGGGCGTTCGGCCTAGGATTAATTCTGCCATAAGGAAGAAACTTTCTGTAACTTTTGTTTATGACGGGACAGGTGTACTTATTGCCTTGCAGAAAGAAGCCTATGACGCGTAAAACCGGGCCATTTACAAGCTGAATGTACTTTCTTGGGACCTTTCTTAACAGGAAGCTTATCAGGAATTTCATAAAGCGCACAAAGTTATTGAAAATAACATAGCACAATCTGTCAGGACAACAGAGAAGAAATAAAAAAATATCAGGAGGTTAAAACTTTTTTTCTTTCACTTTCATCTCTGATACAAACAAGAGAAGTATGTATGCTGAAACAATGCTTGACATTGCGATGAATCATTCAGACTCGCTAATCAACCAGGCGAAAAACGGGGACAACAGAGCAAAGGACAAGTTGGTAAACCTTTGGTACAAGCGGATTTACAATTTTGCATACAAGTATTTTTCAGATCATGATGAGGCGATGGACGTAACACAAAAGACTTTCATCGCTTTCCATGAAAAAATTTGGCAGCTAAAGGAAGTGGCTGGGTTTAAGGCATGGCTTTACAAGATAGCTTCCAACCACTGCCATGAAGTTACCAGGCAACAGGACCGATCCCATCAACATTTTTCAACCCAAAAGGCTGAAGATGTTCATCGTGAGGCCACCGCCATCTTTTTCAATCCTGATCGAAAATATCAGCGATCAGAATTGAACGGGATATTACAAGAAGCCCTGAATACGCTCAATGAGGAGCAAAGAACAGTTGTGATTATGAAGGAGTATGAGGGGCTAAAGTTTAAAGAAATAGCAGAAGTACTGGAATTGCCTGAAAACACGGTCAAATCAAGGCTGTACTATGGGCTTACGCACTTGAAGAAAGTACTGGTCGCTAGAAACATTACAACAGAAATTTTACAATCATGAGTTATATACCGGACGAAATAACACTTACCAACTACCTATATGGTGAGCTGTCAGAAGATGAAAGTAACAAGGTGGAGGAGTATCTCAAACAAAACCCTGCAATGGCCGCTGAAATCAAAGGCCTGAGCAGTACCAGAGAAATTATGTCCGCATATGATGACAAGGAGGTAATACCACCTTTAGACTTAAGTAATAAACCAAAAAATTCTAATGTAAGTGATGTAAGGAAAAGAATAAGCCGCATAATGGCCATAGCAGCATCGGTTAGTCTCTTATTAGTAGTAGGATATTTCACTGATTTTAAGCTTTCATATAATGATCAAGGACTATTTATAGGTTTCAAGAAGCAAACAGAAATCCCTCAGGGAGTTACGCTTGATCAGATCGAATCACTGCTTGACGCAGCGCTGGATAAGAATTTGGCGGTGCAAAATCAAAACCTGGTTGAGGTCAAAACGGAGATGCAAAGTGATTACCAAAGTCTTTTTATCAATCAGGGAAAGACGTTTGAAACTAAGCTTGAGCAAAGGATGAATTTTGATAAGCAGGAACTGGATAGATACACTAAAGACCTTCAGGAAAAAAACGCAATTCTTGTTAACGATTATTTTAGAACTGCCGGGTTAGAGCAACAGACCTACGTGAAAAATTTACTGATCGATTTTACCGGTTATCTGGAGGAACAGCGCGTTCAGGATCGTGATTTTTACCTGAATCGGTTAATTGATCTCAAATTATCATCGGATCTGAAACAACAGGAGACGGAACAGATGCTTACGTCCATTATAAAATCGGTTAATAACATTTCAACAGAAGAAACAACTCAAAATTTTTAGGATATGAAAAAGTACGGATTGGTAATTGTCCTATTGGCGGTAACTGCGTTTTGCAGGTCACAAGGCATTGACGAAGAAAGGATGGAAAGGGATATTCAAATCGCTGAGAATATTTTATCCACTTTGGAGAGGAAGGAAACAAGTAGTCAGATCTTTGTTTACAGTAACGATCGGTTTGAAGGAAGTTATGTAGAAGGATATGGAGTGATATTTAACACCTCATATCGTCATGGAAGAACAGTAATAGCAGATACCAAAGGTACTCATAAACTCTATGGCGATGCTGTCGTCAGCAACCTTCCTGAGGGCTCATCTACTCGTGAGGTTAAAGCGTTCAGATTAAACCTGGATAGTTTAGCGCAGGCCCAGAATAAAGAATGGGTAGAAAAAATGAAGACCTTTCTTGTGGATTATGCAGATCTGATCAGCCAACTTAAACCTGAGGATAAAATAATGGTCACATCCGGATCGGGAAACAACGGTGACTGGTTTGCATTGGAGGCCCGGGCAAGTGGTACGTCAACTATTAATGAAGGCCCTACGGTAGAAATTTCAAAAAAAGATCTCATAGATTATAAGTCCGGCAAGATCAATCGTAATGAAGCCTTAAAGCAAGTGAAGGTCATCAGAGCTGCTTCAAAAGAGGAGGTGGCCCAAGATGTAGAGCTTTTGGCGAGTATTTTTGAGCGCCTTTATAAATCTGATCTCTCTAATACTTACTATTTGTCAGGTGGAGTAGGGTACGGTAAAATACCGGAATTCGGAGTGGTGTTCCGGATGCGTGTTTACTCATCTTCCAGGAATGAAGGGTTTCATCGAATAGTGACTAGAAATCAAAGTGGGCTAAGTCAGGACGAACGGAATGAAATAGTCAAAGGCATGTACCCGGATTTTTTAAAGGAATTAAAGCGTAACATTATTCAGTACGGCCGTACTGTTAAATCCTTAGGAGGTAATGAAATGCTGATGTTTAAGGTAAGATTAACAGAGTGTAAAGGCTGCGATATACCTAAGAATTTGGAACTCTCAATTAAAGCTTCGGATCTAAAGAGCTATGATTCCGGTAAAATGAATGAGTCGTCTGCCATTGCAAAACTGAATGTGAAGGAGATTGGCAATCAGTAGTTTCCTGTAACCATTGTGAAAAGCCGGAGTACTGCCTACATCGGACTACAATTATTAAGGGGATTAATCGTTAACAACAAAGCCACATTCCAAGGGATGAAACTCAATCAAGAGACGATTATTTCCCTTTTTATATACACGGGGGTTTAACTTGATGTTTGGTGGTTGATTTACCAACTATTCATTTAGTTTTGAAAAGTCAAAAGGTCAAAAAATGAAAAATAAATTAATAATAGGCGGGGGAGTAGCCTTGGTGTTGATTTTAGCCGTTTGGTTTTTCACGCGAGGTGGCTCAGATGAATTGGGAGAGATTTTAGTTGAAGCTAAGAGTGGAACTTTTAAAGTTGAAATAACTACAACGGGGGAGTTGGAAGCTGAGAATTCCGTGAAAATTCTTGGCCCCACCGGAATGAGAGCCGCACAAATCTGGCAGGTTAAAATAGAGGACATTGTAGATGAGGGGGAAGTGGTTGAAAAAGGAGACTATATTGCTCGTCTTGATCAATCGGAGCTGTCGGATAAAATTCAAAACAGGGAGACCGAGCTTCAGCAAAGTCTTTCCAAATATACTCAGACCAAGCTAGATACTGCCCTTGATCTGCGCGCAGCCAGGGATGAACTTATAAATCTTAAATACGCGGTGGAAGAGAAAGATATTATTCTTTCGCAGTCTCAATTTGAACCACCAGCCACTATTAAGCAGGCAGAGATTAATCTTGCAAAAGCCAAAAGAGAACTTAGTCAGGCTACTGATAATTACAAGCTGAAAGCCCAGAAAGCTGTGGCTCAAATGCAGGAAGCCGCAGCAGAGCTAGCGGAAGATCAGGGGAAATTCGATTTTTTACAGGGTATAAAAGAAAGATTTACCATTATAGCGCCTGAGCCAGGAATGGTAGTATATGACTGAGAATGGAACGGCACAAAAAAAGGAGTAGGCGCCATGGTACATGCCTGGGACCCCGTAGTTGCCACTTTACCTGACCTTTCAACTATGATTTCTAAAACGTATGTTAACGAGGTGGATATCAGGTCAATCAGCAAGGGGCAAGTGGTGAATGTTGGTCTGGACGCCTTTCCGGAAAAGAAACTTACCGGCAAAGTCATAAATGTAGCTAATATTGGAGAACAAAAACCTAACTCTGATTCGAAGGTATTTCAGGTCAGCATACTCATTAATGAATCAGATACAACACTAAGGCCGGCCATGACTACTTCTAATGGTATTATAGCCGAAGTAATTCCTGATGTAGTCTATATCCCACTTGAGTGCTTGCATAGCCAAGGAGATTCTTTAACCTATGTGGTAAAAAAGAATGGCTTGGGTTATGACAAACAACAAGTATTAGTTGGTAAGACCAATTCGAATGAAGCGGTAATAGAATCCGGTGTAGTTGCAGGTGATAAACTGTATTTATCTGTGCCTGCGGGAGTTGACGAGAAACCAATAGCCCTATTAAGTGGTGACGCTTCGATACCATTAGCCGCAAAGGATTAACTAGGGCTATGATGTCGAATATCTACTCAAGCTTTTACATTGCTTTTGATGCAGTGTTAGCCAATAAAGTACGTTCAATTCTCACGGCATTAGGGATCATATTTGGTGTAGCGGCAGTAATTGCGATGCTAGCCATAGGCAATGGCGCTCAACAGGAAATACTCGAACAGATCAAGTTGGTTGGTGTTAACAATATTGTTATAACTCCAATTATAGAACAAACCGAGGAAGAGGTCACGGCTAGTTCGGCAAATAAAGGTGACAAAAATTTTTCTCCCGGTTTAACGCTTCGGGATGCCGAAAGTATTAGAAAGGTAATCCCTGGCATTGGTAAGGTCAGCCCCGAAATTCAACTCGAAACCTATATCATAAAAAATGGCATTAGAAGAACTGCCAAATTGGTGGGCGTTGAAAACAACTATTTTGACATTTCTAATTTTACACTTAACCAAGGAAGATGCTTTAATGAACGCCAGCTTTCAGTTGGCGAAGCCGTTTGCGTGATTGGCCAGGGGATTAAGGCAAAATTTTTTAGTACGGAAGATCCCATCGGCAAAATGATCAAGGTAGGGAATCATTGGCTTGAGGTAGTAGGTGTGCTGGAAGACAGGTTTATAAGCGAGAAGAGTATTTCAAACCTTGGTATTCGAGATTATAATATGGATGTATACACACCCTTGAAAACGGTGCTTATACGATACAAGAATAGAGCTTTAATTACGGAAACCTTAATTAAACGCGCTTCTCAAAACGATAACGAAGATAACAGCGGAGAGATAAAGCAGTCTGTTAACTATCACCAATTAGATCGATTGGTTATTCAGGTAGACGCCACTGAGAAAATGCTTAGCGTTTCTGAAGTAATATCGCGGCTACTTAAAAGACGGCATTTTGATACCGTGGATTATGAAATCACTATTCCGGAGCTCTTGCTCAAGCAACAACAGCGTACTAAGAACATTTTCAATTTTGTGCTAGGTGCGATTGCGGGAATCTCGCTATTAGTCGGCGGAATTGGTATAATGAACATCATGCTTGCTTCCGTATTGGAAAGAATCAAAGAAATAGGTTTGAGGTTAGCTATAGGTGCGAAAAAAATGGATATAATCTATCAATTTGTTTTTGAAGCAGTGATGATCAGTGTTACAGGTGGAATTATAGGAATAATTCTTGGGGTTATTTTGGCATATGGCGTTGCAGAGATAGCAGAGATCCCAACAATAATATCTTTTACATCTATCATCTTATCCTTTGGCGTAGCGGCTACCGTAGGTTTAATTTTTGGAATTACCCCTGCCAAACGTGCCGCTGAACAAGACCCCATTTCATCTTTGCGATATGAATAAAACCAGCTTTTATCTTCTGCTATCTTTTTGTTTGAAGCTTACTTTGACCCCTGCCCAAAACCAACTTACTTTGAATAGTGTGATTAGCATGGCCAAAAACCAGTCACCTGCGGCGAAGCAAGCTGAAACCCGGAAAGAAAATCGCTATTGGGAATATCGTCAATTTAAATCCAACTATAATCCGCAGCTAAGACTGAACGGTAATATACCTGGTTATAATCGTGATTTTGCTCGTAATAATATTGGAGAGTTTCAATCAAGGGAACAGTTTACTTCTTTTTTAAACCTGGGTCTGGACCAGCCTTTATTTCCAACAGGAGGTAACATATCCATTAATACCAGTCTTGATTATTTTAATGATGCCACTAGTGACTTTACGCAATACAACACTACAGTGGTTAATGTACGATTAGATCAACCCATTTTTGCATTTAATAGGCTAAAGTGGGATAAGAAAATAGAGCCCATTCGTTATGAAGAATCTAAACGGTCAGTGGTGGAAGAGTTGGAATTCATCGCTCGAGAATCAATAGATCGCTACTTTTCTTATTTAGATGCACAAATAAATCTCCAAATTGCTCAGTTCAACTTAGCAAATAACGATACGATTTATCGAATAGAGCAGGGACGCTACAATATTGGAACTACGTCTAAAGACAAATTACTCCAAGTGGAATTGCAACTTTTACGCTCCAGACAAGACGTGGCGCAGGCAAAATTAGATCTGGAAACCAGCGGGTTAAGGTTAAGATCATATATAGGTCTCAACGACAGTGATATGCAAATCATAAATCTAGCTTTACCAGAGGCAGTTCCCCAATTTGAAGTTACCTATGCTACTGCGCTGGATTACGCCAAAAAGAACCGAAGTGATTTTATAGCTTTTGAAAGAAGAAGGCTGGAAGCTGAGAGAGACGTTGCAGATGCAAGAGGAAGACGTTTTGAAAGTAATCTGTCTGCTTCCTTTGGCTACAATAGTTTGAGTGAAGACTTTACTGAAACCTATGATGATCCTCTCTCTCAGCAGCGTATCGATCTTTCTTTAAGCATACCCCTCTTGGATTGGGGGCGTAACCAGGCCCGTATGAAAACCGCCCTGGCTAATCAGCGACTTACTGAATTCACTATTGCCCAGGACGAGCAAATCTTTGAGCAGGAGGTACTTGTTCAAGTCAGGCAGTTTGATGTTCTACGTACCCAATTAGAAATTACTAAAAAGTCAGATGAGGTTGCCCAGGAAAGGTATTTAGTAGCTCAAAACCGTTATCTAATTGGTAAGATAGATATTACTAATTTGAATATCGCCCTGGATGAAAAGGACCAGGCCAAAAGAAGTTATATCAATGCACTCCGAGCATTTTGGGTAGCATATTATGACTTAAGGCGCTTGACTCTTTATGATTTTGCCGAGGGCAAACTGCTTTACACGAGAGATGAGGGCTAAAAGTAATACTCCTTTGATATTACTTGCTTAATATGACCTTGCAAGGAAATAATTCTTAATGGAATTTTAATTATCTCGCTACATATGTGTAGTTTTTTTAAGATAACGGCTTGCGGTAATTTTCATTGAGGAAGAAAATTATACATAGTTCTAGATATGATTAATTTTGATTAGCCTATTTTTTTGAGTTGCTTTTCTACCGCCTAAGCTCGTGTTTCTCCTATAAGTTTTTGTAATCGATGTCCTATCCGTTGAGAGCATTGTAGCAGTCTATTGCCAGTTGTCTCACAAATCTCATTGCCATCTGGTCATGAGTTGCTCCTGTTGATACGGTCTCTTTTCCTTGAACAAATGTTACACCAACCGATGCTCGCTTCGAAATGTAATATCTCGCATGTATTTCATGTGTATCTTTACCCCAGTCATTTATATTCATAATTGGTTGGTGTATGGTAATATGAGCCCCGCCAGCCTTATTACTTTTTACATCATTTTCATATAGTAGCATTTCCCCCCTCTTATGTGACAGATTGAATGTTATTCCACCGAATTGAAAGGAATCAGGTACATCAGGTATCTCTTCGTGTTTCACCTCCACACCCTCAGCTTTCCCAGTAGCTTCAGCCTGTTGTTCATTCGCTGCACGCCTTTTTTTTAATTCATCAGCAACAATGATCCCAAATTGCTTGTAATTTGGGTTGGCTCTATTAGGCATATAATAATTGTTGTATAAACTGGTTAATTCTTCTGTAGTGGTAGCCTCTACATCAATTGACATTCCTCCTGGTACTATGGCCCATCTTTGCCTTTGGATCACAACCTGCCTTTGTGCTAATTTTCCCTTCATTTTTCTTTTTGGCTCGCTAGAAGGTAAACCAGTGTTATTTTCTTTCTTTTGGACATGCTGCTGTCGTCGTGAGTTACAATCATGCGCCATTGCCTGCAATTGAGTCGTTTGCTTGGCTTGCGAGTGATTTTGGGCTATCTCTTGAAGTTTCCTTTGTGCAATAGATTCAGGGCTATTGTTTACAAACGGCAAGGTAGACTTATCGCGATCCTGTCTTTGAGCAACCTCATTCGCAACTGATTGACGTTTATTCTCCTGTGTTTTATCAGCGTGAGTATACATAACTTTTTCGTTTTAAAGTGTGCATTAATGACCCATTATATTAATCAAACGCAACTTCACTTCGTAGTCATTACATTAAAAAAACACTAGTATTTTATATATCGGAAGTAATACATCGTAGGTGATCCAAATTACTAACACCCGAATAGGTTGGTGACCATATTTATGGAAAGTCTCCTATTCTATAATTAACTTAACCACAATACCTAACTGACCCGTGATTAAAACTCTATGGATTATGAGGGCCGTTGGTAAATAGCGTCTCGAGTATTTTATATAAGATTCTCTATATCGAGAGCTCATATTATAATTGTAACTTAAGCAAGTTACCTTAGACTTTTTAACTCCAAACTACTAAAATGCGGCTGTCTCTCCTTCTTGTACTTTGCCCGTTACTGTCAAACGCTCAAATATTAAAAGGCACATGGATGGGCTATGATAGTTATAATTCCAAATTGAAAATGGGCATTACTGATGAATTTATGATCGTGTACAGCTATGGTTATACGGACGACCCGAATAACTCTAGCTGGCGTGCCTATGATAGCATTCCTATACACTCTATGGACGACGGTGTTATTGTTATTAAGAATAAGCGAGGCGGAGCGGGGTTTGCGGCAGGCTCTTTTACCTTTCGTGAGAACGGGGAAGTATTGAAGTTCGCTCAGCTTTTTAAAAAGTTTGACTCCCCGGAAGCGGCGGTGAAAGCGGTTGAGGAGTATAAGTATACTGACCTGATAGTGAAGGAATATTACCGTATGGGAGAAATGAGCAGGCTTGAAAACAAAAAATCGCTTGATGAGCTGACCAAAAAAGACTTTTTGCAGGTGATGAACCGACTGCAAGCCTATGATAAGGAAATGGAAGGTTTTTTGGCTTCGGAAGATCAACGAATGCGGCGTATGATTTATCGCTTTACTGAGGGCATTATCAATCGCACATTTGTAGAGTTGGGGTATAACCCATACAAAATGACGGACCAATGGTTTTTTGAAAAATTCAGGGACGATCCTGATGTACAACAACGTATGCAGGCTCAGGTATACTTAAGGCTGGAATAGGCCTTGTAACAATTGGTAAGGCCAGTCGTCTAAAGTTCTAATGGTTCGGATTATCACATTTTTATGCTGCCTATTACTTGTGGAGAGTTTACCTGCACAAACGTTCAGTGGTCTGGTAGTAGATGCAGAAACAGGTTTAGGTATACCTTTTGTTAATATCGGAATCCCAGAGCTCGGTGTAGGTACGGTCAGCAATAAAAATGGAGAGTACAGGTTAACAGTGAAAAAAGAAAATCATATGATTCTCTTTTCTTCCATCGGTTATAAAAAAAAGGAGGTATCTGCCGCGGGTTTGACCAAGAATTCGTTGGTAAGGATGTATCCCAAAATCGAAGTATTAGATGAAGTAGTGGTCGAGGCCAGTCGCTATGGTGAGGACATAACGCTAGGCTACAAGCTGGATAATAAAGGACACAGCATCGGTTTTGGCAGTCGCCAACTAGGTACTGAAATAGGAGCTCATATCAAAGTGAAAAAGGAAGCAGTGTTAAAAAGCGCACATTTTACAGTGAACTTTACAGGGGCAGATAGTCTGCTGTTTCGGGTAAATGTGTATGACTTTGCTAAAGAGGAGCTGGGAGAAAAATTGACACCAAGGAACATCATTATTCGAGCGCCACAGAAAAAAGGAACTTTCGATGTGGATCTTGAATCTTATGACATTTTAGTGAAAGATGATGTCTTACTTAGCCTGGAGTGGGTGCAAGATGATGATGGCAAAGGGAATGAAGGCCTGATGTTCCGATCTAAGAAAGGCTCGGGGACCAATCTTTACACTAAGCGTACCAGCTTTGCAGAGTTTAAAAAGCTTTCAGATGAAGTTTCGGTAGCTCCGAAGTTGAAAATAGGCTTTTATCTTATTGCTATTCAGAAATCCAATTAACAGGCAAAATCTTCCGGTTGCCAGTAAATAGTCAGATTCTTAATCAGATCATGGTTGATTGAATCTGGACCTGAGCCATGTTCATCTAAAGTTTCGCCGGAACGGATTAATGCAGCGCAGAATGGACAGTAATTGCCAATAATAAATACAGTGTGGCCAAGATAGTTTCCCTTACCTTAGCAGTATATAAGTACTCTTTAATATCCGAACCTGGACCGGTTGGATCTGATCTCCTAGATCAACTAACCCTCGCCTTCTTTAGATTGTGCAAGACAGTTGGATAACCCATCACCATTAAAAACCCTTTAAAATAATAATGGTACGAGCCACTTACCTATAAGTACCAAAATTAAGATACTAACAATATTCAATAGCACGCCTGCTCGCATCATATCTCTTATTTTGATATGGCCACTAGCGAATACAATTGCATTGGGGGGAGTGGATATTGGCATCATAAAAGCGCAACTGGAAGCTATGGTTGCGGGAATTACAAGATATAGTGGATTAATGCCCAAACCTCCTGCCACTCCAATAATTACAGGGATGAAAATAGTGACTAAGGCTACGTTACTCATTAGTTCCGTCATGAAAAGTACTATGGTAGTAACAATGGCGATGAGACTGAGTATTCCAAGCTCACTGTTTTGGGCAACATATTCGCCTATAACCTGAATAATCCCTGATTTTTCCATGCCTTTGGCAAGGGTCATCCCACCACCGAAAAGAATGAGAATACCCCAGGGTAAACGTTGAGTATCTTCCCACCGCACTAAGAATTTGCTTTTTTTGAAATTAATGGGCATGATGAACATGAGAATACCCCCAGCCATCGCTGTTGTTGCGTCTGATAAGAAGGGGTAACCGATGAGGACATTAATATTCGGTTTGAAAACCCAGCAAAGGGCCGTAAGGGTAAACACAAATGTAACTAGCTTTTCTTCCTTGGAAAATTTACCCAATGACTGCAGTTTATCTTGAATTAGCGCATGGGAACCTTCAATTTTTCGAATACCATTTGAAAAAAGAACCCTGGTGATTAAGAAATAAGTGCACACAAGTATGCTTAGACCAGCTGGTAACCCAATTGGGAGCCATTGGCTGAAATTCATTTCAAATTCAACCAGTTCAGACAGATAGCCAGTCATCACAACATTAGGAGGGGTACCTATTATGGTCATTGTTCCACCAATATTGGCGGCATAGGCGATACTCAGCATCAAACCCAAAGCAAACCGTTTATCGGACTTGTTCATTTCGTTGTCTTTCAATAGTAGCTGTACCACTGAAGTGGCAATGGGAAGCATCATAACCGTCGTGGCTGTATTGCTGATCCACATGCTTAGCAATGCTGTGGCGATCATAAAACCTAGAATAATGCCATTACCGGATGTGCCTGTAATTTTTATGAGGTTTAATGCAATGCGCTGATGAAGGTTATGTTTTTCCAGTCCAAGGGCAATCATAAAGCCACCCATAAAAAGGAATATTATTGGGCTGGCATAGGGCGCGGTGGACTCTGCAACGGTAAATATCCCCAGGTAGGGAAGAAGTACTAACGGTAATAGCGCGGTAACCGGGATAGGAGCGGCTTCAGTTATCCACCATGTAATCATCCATACCGCTAAAGCGAGTACTCTGCCAATATCGCTTTCGCCAAATAGAAAAAGTAGTACTGTAAAAATGAAGGGCCCAAAAGTGAACCCAATGATTTTCGTTTTAGACAAGGATGTATTCATATCAGCTATTATGATGGCAATGCCAGGAAAAACCCTAAGAGCGAAATATAGCCGATCACTAAAACGATATAGTGCAGCTTCTTTTTTTGGTTAAGGTATGCTGCTAAAGCGGCGAGTATTACCCCTACAAGTCGAATGCTATTTTGAATAAGAACATTCCCAATATCCGGATATACGAACGAGCTGATGATGGTAAACGTAAAGTACACGGCAAGTAAAGAAAAGAACCATCGGGAATTCTTGTAAAAATGATCCTTCATATTAAATAGGTTGCCAAGCTTAAAATCTGGGAAAAGCACCACACTTATAAGATGAAAGATGAAGATAGGAAGCAGGGCATAAAGGAAATAATAAATATTGTGCGTCAGTACCTCGGTGCGAGGCCATATTCCCCACCAATTTTGAATAAAAACCAAAAAAGCAAAAACAGTCCACGATAAATGCTGCCAGTAAACTTTGATTATTGAACGATTTCTAATCATAGCTCCCCAGCCCATGAAGTATTCTGCGCCCACATAACCAAAGATAATGGCAATGAATACAGTGAGGTACTCAGTATGTGTGAAACCGTTTATTACTTCGGGCATGTCCATGCTCAAAAAAACACTATTTGAGTCTTATTTAATAAATAATAAAGAATTCTCTTGCTTGGATTAAGCTCCAATAAGTTCGCGAGCGCTATCAAAGGCTACTTCTGAAGGTGTATCACCACCGATCATTTTAGCGATTTCCTCTACTCGTTCCTCTATGTTCAATTCCTTTATTTTACTTATAGACCGATCTTCAGAACTATCTTTAAAAACAAAATAGTGCAGGTCTCCTTTGGCTGCAACTTGTGGTAGGTGACTTATAGCGATGAGCTGATGATTCCGGGCCATCTGCTTCATCATATCACCAAGTTTTAGCGCTATTTCGCCAGAAACACCGGTATCGATCTCATCGAAGATTATAGTAGGTAATGCAATCTTATCCGCTAGGATGTACTTGATACAGAACATAAATCGCGAGAATTCTCCTCCTGATGCTACTTTAGCTATTTCTTGAGGCGCCACTCCTTTATTCGCGCTAAATAAGATATTTATTTTATCAATGCCATATTGCCCAATATCCTCTTCACTACTCTGAATTTGTACCGTGGCTTCGGGTATGCCTACCTTAACTAAGAGTTCGGTTAAACGAATCTCCAAAGTAGAAAAAGAGGCTTTTCTTTTTCTACTTAACTCTGCTGCTTGCTTCAGTGCAAGAGTCCTTATTGTTTCAACTTCTTTCTTTGCTTTTTCAATTTCAGCATCCAGGTTCTGGAACCGATCTATCTTTTTGTCAAGTGTTACCTGGATTTCAAGGAGCTCCGATATGGAATTGACCTTGTGCTTTTGCTGTAAATTATAAATGAGTGTAAGCCGTTCCTGGGCTTGAAGCGTTTGCTCAGGATCAAACTCTACTGCTTCATCTTCTTTTTCTATTTCTGCTATAATATCCGCAAGCTCTATAAAAGCGCTATTAAGTCGTTCATAAAGCGCTCTGTAACTTTCTGAATAAGACGCCAATTGGCGCAGCGCGGCCACCGAATCCTGTAAGCTTATTGATGCCGCAAATTCATTATTTGAAAGCGCTTCTAATATGCCATGGAATTTAAGTTTAATTTCTTCGGCGTTTTCCATCAATTTTACTTGCTCTTCAAGAGCTTCCTGCTCACCGGGATTTAAGTTTGCTGTTACAAGTTCTTCCAACAGAAAGTGTTCGTAATCCGCCTCTTTGTTTATCTCAGAAGTCTCGATTACAAGTTGTTTGCGATGTTCTTCAGCTGATTTAAGTTGTAAATAGGTTTTATAATACAATCGTCTGTCAGACGTACTTTCTGCAAAGGCATCTACAAAACTAATTTGATAAGCGCTCTTCCCAAGGTTATGTGTTTCATGCTGTGAGTGAACATCCATTAATTTTATACCCACCTTCTTCAAGGTATCCAGGGTAACGGGTGTGTCATTGATAAAAGCGCGCGACTTTCCATTAGGACTTATTTCTCTTCGAATAATAGATAAATCTTCGTAGTCTAGGTCTTTCTGTTCAAACAGATACTTGAGGTGGTAAGTCTTTAAGTCAAAAGACCCCTCTACCACACATTTATTGTTCTGATCAAAAAGTGCTTTTGTGTCAGCCCTATTTCCAAGTAACAGGCCCACTGCCCCCAGCATAATAGATTTGCCGGCGCCTGTTTCGCCGGTTATCATATTAAGTTTCGCCGACGGAGATATCTCCAATTCCCTTATCAGAGCATAATTCTTTATGATAAGATGTTTAAGCATCTATGCAGGAACGTCTAAAATAATTTCTGCTACCTCTGCAATCTTTAGTTCATTTTTGGTCAATCTCATATCAGCTATTTTGATTTTTTCTGAATCAGCGCTGATGATTTTCACAAAGTACACCTCACCGGATTGCATCACAATATTAGTGTATTTACCATAAATCTCAGGTAGCTTTTCTTTGATTATAGCAGTGCTATTTAGTCTGATTTGTCTGGATGCCAATCGTTAATAATCCTCTAGTAGTGAATCAATAATTGAACTGGAAATATAAAAATCGGATTTTTGAAGCTCAGCAATTAAAGGTTTTAAATCTGAAATAATACCTTTTTGTTTAGCTTTTAACATTATACCTAAAGTACCTATAATTCGTAGATTTAATGATGATGCTATCTTTCTTGCCTTAAGATCATCCAAGATTACTGAACAGTTTGGATATTTTAGAGCCAGCGCTATAGCACTAGCTTCACCTTTATCCAGCGTTTGTTCAAGATCAGTTGAGATGAATTGTTATCATGATTTTGGACAACAATCCAATCTGGAAGATGTAACCCAAATTCCTATTCAATTTCTTTTGTTATACTTATTTTACCATATAAGGATTTCAGTAAACCTGATCGGCCTATTTTGTCAAAAATAATGAGACAGCTTGTATCAGCAGTAATTACTTCAGGCATTTTCTACATCATTTCTCAAATCTTCATGTGACGTACTGAATATAGAGAAACCATATTTTCCCATTAATTCAACAAAAGTTCGTTTTGTAAGAACTGTTAAACTAGCACATTGGCCCAAAGACAATTTACCTCTTTCATAGAGTTCTCCGGCTAACATCAATTTTATTTCTGTTTCACTGAGATCAATTGTATTCGGTATTTCTAGTTGTATAGTCTTCATTTAACTAACTTAATTGAAGTTATCAATTTCAGAGAGCAATATAAATAGAACGATTTTTTTGTTCTTAACTCCCTTTTATTATTTTTTCATAGCTATTGCTCTTTGTAGGGTCAATAGCTATGAGAATATCATAGGCTTCTCTTCTTACTTGAAGGTTTCCTTCTGAAAAGATATTGATTAGCTCATCCGACTTAGCATCGAGAAATGAAATCACCAGTATTGAGTTGGGGTAAACATTTCTCACTTTTCTAAACTCTCTGAGTACCTCTACAATCAATTTACGACTATTATCGGGGTCATCGTTAAAAGTATCCAAAGCGAGGCGATGGTATTTGTAAATGCCTTTTCTTAGCTCCACCATCTGACCGTTAGTGAGATTTTCTGACAACCAATACCTGTTTCTGGTGCTTCCAAGAGCATTCCAACCAGGTCGATTGGCCTGTTGGGCATTATTTACCACATCAAGCGCTTTTTGAAAGTACAGTGTACCACCCAGCTCGCTGAATGAGTCATAATCTAGGCCAAGCATTATATATACATAGTAAGCTAAAATTGATGTCAGGTTGGCCTGAAACGTATTATCATTATATTGCAGGGGTTGGGCTTCTACGTATTCAAATTGCCAATCGCGATCAGCAAAATTCAACAAAATTGATTCGTAATCTGAGCTGTAAACGGGCCTGGCGGATTGTATTTGCACATTAGCCTGGAAATTACCGATGCTCGTCTGTGTATTTTCCAAAGTAATGATCATATTACATTTGATCTTTTCAAAATTCTGAAAGTTATCACTCGTCCATTCGCGATTATTAATGAACTGCGTAAAAGCATTTTCCATATCAGTGAAAACGCTACGTTCAGACGATTGTACCTGGTCGGAATTAACTGTAACCCTGCAGTTAAATTCCTGCGCATTTGATGCACTCCAAAACAGAATAAGTAAGACAGGATTAAGAATGTATTTTTTTGATAATTGCATTGACGATGTCTTTAGCTACTTCGTTCTTGCTTTTTAACTGAAAATCTTTCTGGTTATTTTCTCTGTCAATAATAGATATTTTATTGGTAGCATAACCAAAGCCTGCGCCTTTATCATTTAATGAATTCAGTACAATAAGATCGAATTTTTTGGACTGGATCTTATTAAGAGCATTAACAATCTCATTTTCTGTTTCTAAAGCAAAGCCTACTATCAACTGGCCATTTACTTTTTTTGCGCCCAGTTCAGCAGCGATGTCTTTTGTTTTAATCAAATCAATGGTCAGTGAATTTGATTTCTTTTTTATTTTTTGATCTGCAACTGAAGCGGGCCGGTAATCAGCAACCGCCGCGGCCAATATACTAATATCGGTATTTGCAAATTGCTTTATACAGGCCTCATACATTTCTTCTGTGGAGGTCACTTTTTCCAGTGTAATGTTTTTATGTTCCACACTTTCTGAAGATGGACCGCTTACGAGATGGACTTGAGCCCCTTGCTGTGCTGCTTCGTGGGCTATGGCATATCCCATTTTTCCGCTGCTGTTATTACCAATAAAGCGAACCGGATCTATGGCCTCGTTTGTAGGGCCTGCTGTTATCAAAACTTTTTTATTAAGAAGTGCGAAGGAATTCTTAAAGTTTGTCTTCAGTACAGAGACTATGTGTTCTGGCTCGGCAAGCCGACCTTCTCCTATTAGACCACTTGCTAATTCTCCGTGTTCCGACTTTATAATATGGTTGCCATAACTTTTTAGCATATCTAAATTCTTGCCGGTGGCAGGATGTATGTACATATCCAAATCCATTGCCGGAGCTACCCAAACAGGACATTTAGCAGATAAATATGTAGCTAGTAACAGGTTGTCGCAGATACCATTAGCCATCTTAGCTATGGTATTCGCGCTTGCAGGGGCAATAACAAAAACATCAGCCCAAAGGCCTAACTCTACATGATTATTCCAGGTGCCGGTGTTATCTTTTACAAACTCCGTTAAAACCGGGTTCTTAGAAACGGTGGCTAATGTAAGTGGGGTAATAAATGTAGAGGCAGAGGTCGTCATTATCACTCTAACCTCTGCTTCTGCTTTTACCAATAGCCTGATAAGATGTGCAGCTTTATAAGCAGCAATACTTCCGCATACCCCTAATAGTATTTTCTTATTCCGGAGCATGCTTACAAACGTTTTACGGCTCTATTTTTTCCTGTTCGTCTTCGTCGCGTTCTCTGTACATCACCTTACCCTCCTGAAATTCTTCAATAGCGATGCTTGTTGACTTTGGAAGTCTTTCATAGAATTTAGAGATTTCTATTTGCTCTCTATTCTCGAAAATCTCTTCAAGATTATCTACTGTAGAAGCAAACTCAGCTAACTTTGAGTTCAACTCTTCTTTTACATTCACTGCTACTTGTCTCGCTCTTTTTGATATGATCGCTACGGATTCGTATACGTTTCCCGTGTCTTTCGACAGTTGGTCCATATCTCTTGTTTCAATTGATGCCTGAGCCATAATTACTGTTACTTTTTTGCTAATTCATTAATCTTATTCAAGCTGTTTCCATACTTCTTCTCAGCTTGTGCTAAATATTTACTTTCCGGATACTTATCGATAAAATCGATATAGAATTCCTTGGCTGTTCTAAAACGTTCTAGTTGTTTCGAACGGATACTTTTTTCTGCCCAACTATATTGGGCATCAAACTTCAAATAATTTATTTCTTCGTTGTATTGAGAGTCCGGATAATCGCGATTAAAGCTCTTAAAAGCAATCACCGCAGCATCATACCTCTCAAGTTTATAATACTGTTTGGCATTTTCGTAGCCCTTCCTCTCCAGTTTCTGTTGAATGTCGTCAATAACATTAGTGGCATCATCCCTGAATTCACTTTGTGGGAATCTATTTATGAAAGTTTGCATAGCAATAACAGCTTCTATACTGCTGGTCTGGTCCAGATTGTAAGCGGGTGAGTTAGCATACAAAGAATAAGCGTACATGTATTGAGCCTCTTGTGCAAATGCGCTTCTTGCGTAAGTCTCATAAAAGACTTTAAATTGGTGACTAGCCAAAAGATAAAATTTCTGGTAATACTGCGCATAGGCGGAATAAAACTGTACTTTTTCACCTTCGGGCAAACCTCTCACGATGGGCAAAATCTGATCGAATAGTACCGTAGCACGATAATAATCTTCATTTTCGTAATACCGCAACGCTGCCTCATATTTTACTCTCCAATCCGTACTTTTTTCTATCTTCCTGAATTTACTGCACGAAAAAACGAGAGAAATAAGAAATAGGGTGAAAAATACTCTAAAAAACGCCTCTTTTCGCATAGGGGTGCAAATATAGGTTAGTGCGTGCTAATAAGCAATGTCCTTATCTTATACGATTAACACCTCGAAGAGGATATTTATTTCCTTATGATTAACTTTTTTGTGAGGACACCGTCGTTATCGAGATGTAGGGTATAGAAGTAAACTCCCGGATTAAACTCCTCTGTATTAATTTTTAACTTGGTTTCAAAGTAAGATAACTCGTATTCACCTACCACACTTCCCAAAACATTATGTAAGACTATCTTAGCCTCTATCTCTTCTGTATGAAGATTATAATCTATTATGGCAAACTCACGAACCGGATTTGGGTAGACCTCGTTTATCCTGATTTCTGAAGTGCTAAAGATGGCGTTTGGATTCGTCTCCTCTTCTACAATATAGCTTATCTCATATTCTATGGTTTCTGACGGGTTGTCTCTATCATATATAAGATACCTTACTGTACTGATACCAGCGACCAAACCTGCTTCTAAAATACTTTCAAACTTGTTTGAAGTTTCACCCGGGTTTATTCTCTTCGAGAGAGGGATTTCATCCGTTGTCGCTTCGTAGCACTCCTCATCCCAACAAAAGTAATTTCTTTGACTTGAACCAATAACCTTGTCTACACGCTTGAAGACGATTTGGATAGGCTTATCAGAGAGATTTTTGATGGTAACGGGAGCTTTGATCTGATCTCCAATGGAACCGGTAAAATTAGAATTACTACTAACCACCTCGAAGTTCTGCCCAAAGGATAAAAGGCAGAGCATGCAAAGCATAAAGGTTAGTACCAAATATTTCATTTCGCAAATACTAATTCAGCATTTAATTCGTTGTGACATGTTTAGCTAAGTAAGATACGAAATAAAATTCTTAATTGATTCAAAAAATGCGAAAACAGAAACATTAATTGGTGTTAGGGGTCTTATTCCTTTTTTTTCTTTTTACCCCCCTTTAGCAGGCCTTTTTTTAGATTTTTATTTGGGGCGATAATCTCATTGGAGATTGGTTGTTGAGGGGGTTCTATGATTGGAGGTTCAATGCTCTCCTTAACTGGTTCCAATACAGCATGTCTCTTATTATCCAGCATTTCGGACAGTATTGGTTTCTTTTCTTCTAACCATTGAAAGTCCTTCAATCGCTTAACTTCATCAGTAAGCTCATGTGGTGGTATAAAAGAGGCATCGGGTTTTATGTAAAAGGAAATGTTGTCAGCCAGGTTTTCCTTGAAATTGATAGTGATATTACTGCAAATGATTTTATTCATGCCCACCAAATAAGTGTCAGTTTCATCTAGAGCGAAGAACAGACTTTCCCCATTGCCATCCACATCTACCTTATTTATGGCTCCGTTATTGAAGAAAGCCACCATATCCCTACCCTTTATTTGGTTGTAATTGGCTATACTGTCCTTTGACACCACAAATGAGTTAACCCTCATATTTAGCTTATCAATAGTATTATTCGCAATCTCAACATTGATCGAGTCGGCTGTCATTTGATTTCCACCTGTCCAGAGCACAGGATCATCATAGAAGTAGATTATCGAATCTATATTAACATACACCAGAGAATCTGCTATCCCCTGAAGGTCACTTTTGAAAATTTCAACATTGTTGTAGGCCAAAATCCTTTTTTTGGAGGGATCGTCATTCTCAATAGCTACTAAAGTGTCAGCAGTGAGGTACATGGTATCTGCCTGTAGTATTTTCTTCATTAAAGCGTTTCCATAAACCTTGGCGCGACCTTTTAGCTTATCATAATAGCTAAAGTCTCCCGTAATTATGATGTCCTGCTCCTTCGATATCATTTCCACATCACCGGTGGCTGTGTAGTATTTCTTAATATCATCCAAAAAGAGTTTATTCCCCGTAAGATCATAAGAAGTCGTTTCAATGGTTCCTGAAGAAAGGTTTGATCTTTTTATACTCGTATCATAAAAACCTTCATCGTAGTTAAATACGTTTCCATCCACATCCGTTAGTTTGGTTCGGTCTCTGAAATAAACAATATTAGTTTGAGTATTATATTGAAGCGTATCAGATTCAAGGGTGTAATCAGGATTCTTGCCTACTACATTGGTTTTAAAGGAGGCCATATTGGTATTCACAAGGTAGTAGCCTTTTTCGCTTGTTAGTACGTTGGTACTATCTACCAATTTACCACCATTAAAATATTGAGCCTCTTGCTTTAACCGAAAATAGTCCAGAAACTCAGTATACAGTGTGAGTTGCTTTAGTTTTGTAAAAACAACGTTTTCTCTGAGCTCCGCTTTCTTAGTTTCTCCATTATAATAAAGAGTATTAGATGTAATGGTTACTGAGTCTCCGTCGGTAATCTTAACATTTCCAAAAGCTCGGATAGCATTGGTATTTTCATAAAAAATGGCCGAGTCACAGTAAATAAGTGTTTCATTCTGCTTGAAAACTACGTTGCCCACTGGGCTGTTGTATCTTTCGCCTTTGTCGTCAACACCGCCATAAAGGTTATCCGCACGTTCGAGTTTCGCATTTTTTTGCCCATTAACCTGTCCATATACTATGAAGGCTAAGAGAATGAACAATACTGTTTTAACTTTGAGAAGACTCATATCTGCTATATTCATGCAAAGCTATACAAAAAAGCCCGCTGATAGATGTTTGAAAAGTTTTTAGAAGTGGTAGAAGCAAGAGGCTTGTTTAGCCCATCGGATCGCCTACTTGTGGCAACAAGTGGAGGTGTTGATTCTATGGCTTTATGCCATCTGCTTAATCGCGGACAGTTTAAGTTTTCAGTTGCCCACTGCAATTTTAAGCTAAGGGGTACAGACGCAGATTTAGATGAAGCCTTGGTCATGAATTGGTGTACTGATAATGGCATTAAGTTTTATTCTAAGTCGTTTAATACCAAAATTTATGCCATGGATAAGCATCTTTCTATGCAAATGGCAGCAAGGGAGTTGAGATATGAGTGGTTTAAAAAGCTTTTAGCCGCTCATAATTTCAAGCGTCTGTTAGTGGCGCATCATCTTGATGATTCTTTTGAAACCGTTTTGTTTAATTTAGTAAGGGGTACGGGGCTGCGCGGTGTTACGGGAGTGCCTGAGAAGGTCAATAAAATTGTGAGACCCCTTTCAAGTTTTACTAGGCATGAGATTCTCGAATATGCCAGGCAATCCGACCTTAAATGGAGGGAAGATGCTAGTAACTCGGATCCTAAATATCACAGGAATCGTATTAGAAATCATATAATTCCTGAGTTAAAGAAGATCAATCCCTCACTTTTGGATACATTTAGAAGTACTCAGGCCAGGCTAACTTCGAGTCAGGCTTATCTAGACTACGTATTAAACAAAAAAATCAAAAGACTAACGCAATTTAAGGATAGTGATATTTTTGTTAATACAAAATCCATAACCAGCATTGTAGAGCTTGAGTACCTTTTGAAGCCCTATAGCTTTAACTATTCGCAGATGATGGATATACTGGATGCTTGTTTGCAGGGTGAATCAGGCAAATTGTTTTTTAGTCCTACTTACAAGCTTAATGTGGATAGAGGTCAAATTATTATTAGCCCGTTACTTGATCAATTTTCAACAATAGAAATTGAATCCGGTAATGCGGAAGTTTGTAATGAGCTTTTCGCGCTGCGACTTACTGTTTTACCGGTTTCCGCGGGAATTAAAGCCTCGGCGGATCAGGCTTCACTAGACCTGGATGAGCTCGCCTTCCCACTTACACTTAGAAAATGGTGCAAGGGTGATTTCTTTTATCCACTGGGAATGAGTGGAAAAAAAAAAATAAGCGACTATATGATTGATAGTAAAATTCCTCTAAACTTGAAAAGTAGGATAGGGGTATTAGAGAGCGCAGGTAATATTGTGTGGCTAGTTGGTCATCGGATAGATGATAGGTTTAAAGTAACAGACCGTACTAAAAGGATCTGTAGAATTGACTTGATATGATCAATCCTTTTAAGAAAACTTATACGCTTAAGGAGCAAAACATGTTTGTTTTCATGGCTAACATTAAACTGTTTGAAGCTTTGAATCACAAGCATATGTATCTGTTCCTTCCCTACATGCACTTGAGGCAGTATAAAAAAGACGAAGTGGTCTTTTTTAGAGGTGATCCGAGCCAGGCCTTATACCTTCTTAAAAAAGGTAGGGTCTCACTTGATATTGATATGTCAGACAGTTTTGAAAACCTAACAACCGTGGGCCCTGGTACGGCCCTGGGAGAAAGTTGTCTAATTAAAGACGCAAAGAGGCTTCTTAATTCTTTCGTAACTTCCGATGAAGCTGAATTTTATGTTATTCCTCAAGATAATATATTTGATATTTTTAATAGTAACCCAAAAATAAAGACCAGAATGTTGGAAGCTTTGGCAGAAATGTATAATTCGTACAATGCCAGTCTTTTTGATGCTTACAAGGCTTCAGGAGGCTTTTTTAACCTTAGTCGAGTTTATTCCAAGAGTGACTAATTCTTGTCAGTTTCATAGACTAATAGTGGCGTTTTGTATTTAATTTAGTGTTGGAATTTTTCACTACTCTAAATACTATTTAATTATGAAAATCACAGTTGTTGGTGCAGGTGCTGTTGGGGCCACTTGTGCTGAAAATATTGCCAGAAAGCAGTTGGTAGAAGAGGTGGTCTTGCTAGATATTAAAGAGGGGCTGGCCGAGGGTAAGGCTATGGATATGAATCAATGCGCTACATTAAATGGCTATGATACGCGGGTCATTGGTTCCTCAAACGATTATGCTGCAACCGCCGATTCAAGTGTTGTTATCATCACATCTGGTATACCAAGAAAGCCTGGTATGACAAGAGAAGAGTTGATAGGAACAAATGCTGGTATTGTTAAATCCGTCACTGAAAATATCCTCAAGCGCTCTCCTGATGCTATTATTGTCGTGATCTCGAATCCGATGGACACAATGACTTACCTTTCTGTGAAATCCAGTGGACTGCCAAAAGAAAAAGTGATAGGTATGGGCGGTATTCTGGATAGCGGTCGGTTCAAGTACCGCTTAGCAGAAGCTATCCCATGCTCTCCAAACGACCTTCAAGGTGTGGTTATTGGTGGTCACGGTGATACAACTATGATTCCATTGATAAACCACGCTACCTACAACAGCGCTCCCGTTACGAATTTCCTTTCACCTGAGCAGCAGGAATCCGTTGTTAAGGAAACAATGGTTGGTGGAGCTACGCTAACAAAGCTCATTGGCACTTCAGCATGGTACGCTCCAGGGGCTGCCGGAGCTTATTTGGCAGAGAGTATTGTTAGAGATCAGAAAAAACTATTTCCTTGCTGTGTTTATCTTGACGGAGAGTATGGTCAATCTGATATTTGTATCGGTGTTCCCGTCATAGTTGGCCAAAATGGTTGGGAGAAAATTGTGGATTATAAATTATCAGAGGCAGAACAAGCTAAATTTAATCAAAGTGCGGATGCTGTTCGTAAAATGAATAGCGTTCTGGGCGAAATGAGTTTAATTTAGTAAGTATTCAAAAGGCTGAATATAATTAGAAATCCTACATCTTATTAATTCAGCCTTTTTATATCATCTAATGGGCCGATTTACGCTGAACCGGGTGCTTACTTACTTTTTCAGAGGACTTCTTTTTGTTGTCCCTTTGGCGCTCACTATCTACATCATTTACCAAACGCTTGATTGGTTAGACGGGTTAATTCCTATTAATATTCCCGGTCTTGGTCTTCTGGTTATTCTCGCCGCAATAACCCTTTTGGGATATCTGGCCTCCTTCTTTATTACCCGGCCAATCTTTGTGCAATTTGAGCGATATTTCACCAAAATTCCTCTTGTAAACATCTTATATAGCTCGATTAAGGACTTAATTGGGGCGTTCGTAGGCGATCAGAAAAAGTTTAATATTCCTGTAACCGTAGCGCTTGACAGTAGTGGTGCTGTATTAAAGGTGGGTTTTATAACGAAGGACGATCTTACATCACTTGGCCTACCGGGTTTTGTCTCCGTTTATTTGCCACACTCCTACAACTTCAGCGGTAATCATTTTCTCGTCGAAAAGAGCAAGGTCAAGCGTTTAAACATGAACGCTTCTTCGGCCATGAAATTTGTGGTGAGTGGCGGTGTTAGCGGTCTCGAAGAAGGAAATAAGCCTGATAAAGACCATGGTTTAGCTCGATAGCGTAACTATCAAATTTTTTTTAATTATTGTGTTGGCCTTATTCGTTTTTTCCTGTAACAATAAATCTTCTAAGGTGAATACTTCAGAGGAAACCGGTTCATCAGAAGAAGTCTCTAAGGTGTTGGGGCAGTTGTAGATATGGAGTTGAATGATGCTCTTGTGGAGGACTTAGTTGCGGTAGGTCAAATACTGCTTATATGATGACAAGCGCAAGAGTTGGACGATGAATGCAACGTAGGTTCCGAATGGACAGGGATAACCAATAGACGATCTCCCGAGTGGATTATGAATGTGATAACAAATGTAAATGTTATGCTGGAAGATAAGGCTGTTCAAAAGCTTTTAGATGAATGCCTTACCAAAGCGTTTTTGTATAGGATGCCCGAAGTATCCTAGAATTTATTCGTAAAAATAATGTTGTTATGACTGGTGCGAAGGACAAAGCGGCCAACCAAAACAAATCCATCAAATTGCTCAAGTCCATCTGATGAATTATAAGTCTTAAGCCACCCGCTCGCGGCCGGCTTCCATAACCGCATATTTTTTGATTTCTTCGAAAGTGTTAGATTCAAGCGTGTCTTCAGCTTTTCCAACATTTTCAGGAACAAATGTACCTTCTTGTTCCCACCATTTATGAGCGTTGTCGCGTGCCTCTTTTTTGTCAACGTCAAAAAGGTTAATGTATGAATCGGACACCATCCAGGCTTTTTCGACTGTACTATGTTTTTCAAAGATCATGAATCGCATTTTAGTTGCCATTTCATCATCCCCTTTGAAATGAGAAACAGTGTACGACATAGTTTCAGGCTCTGTCATGATATTGTCCCAAAACTTCTTGGATGAAACTACCTGTGCGGTAGTAAGTAAATAGCCATACCCTTTTTCCACGGGTTCCTTGCTTATATCGCAAGAGGCTTTGAATTGTTTTTTCTTTTTACCGAAAAGATTACTGATGAATGACATGTTGTTTTTAATTTGAGTTCTGACCATTGACTTAACGTCAACCTAATATCAGACGTGCCCTAAAAATCAAAGTTACATTAATTTTGATTTTTTCTGGCTTCCGTCACCCTTTCATACTGCCCTATAAACTCTTCTATTCGGGCCGCCGAGATCTTTTTTGCTATAATCTCCTTGTCCTTATTTAGAACATAAATGGTAGGGGTGGTCGTAGCGTCATATACTTTTTGATAGTTAACGGTATACGTCCGAGGACCATTTACGTTTGTCCATTCACCTATATTCATGGTAGCAATATAATCACTCATTTTGACGATGGAAGTGTCCGCCGATACGCTAAATATACCTACATCATATTTGGTGGCCTCGTGAAACTCTCTGAGCTTAGGCGTTTCCTTTTTGCAATGTCCACAGTCGGGGTCATAAAAGTAAATCACTGTATAATTATTGGTTAAACTGTAGAGTTCTTTCTTTTGAAGATGTTGATCTTGCATGATTAAATTAGGTGCAGGCATACCAATAAGGCTTGACCTTAGTTGGTCTGCCCTTTCTTTCAGGTTCTTTTTTAATTGATCATTCGCCCAATAGTCCATCTCACCCGAAGCGAAGTAAGTATCATATAAGTACACAAAGACTTTATCCAGTCCCATGATCTCCGGACTTTGATATTTAATTGTAGTAGTCCATACCAAATATTTATAGGTATTTAAATCTCCTTTTGCTGTTTCTACCATTTTCGATATCGCCGTATTAACGGAGTCAGGGTCAGGAACAATTAGCTTGTCAAGGTATTCTTCTACCTTTTTTTTGTAAATAGGACGTGACAATCTAAGAAGAATTGGGTTGCCAAGATCAAAGCTGTTCCAATAGCGCTCTCGATAATAGCGGTATTGCCATTCACTTACTTCCTTACCATTTTTAGTTGTTGGAGGATCAGGAATTTCTAGTTGCTGGTTTGCTTTCATTATGGTAGCCAGCACACTCTCAGGATAACTACCCAAAACTTCATTGATATGTTCATCTACTTTAGCGCTAATTTTATCTAACTCAGATCGAGCTTCTTTTTTAGCCTCTTCAGAAGCCAGGCTGTCCTGAACTATTTGAACAAACGGTCTTGCTTCCTTATTCCTGTCAGCGTTGAAAAGCATGTCCTTTAAGAATAGTTCATTATCAATATCCCCGGAGACAATCATCCTTGGAATATAATCAGGGTGGGTCGTACTTATGGTGAACTTTTGATCTTTACCCACAACAAAATCGAATAAACGCATTTTATTGAGTACAAGAAAGTACATTCCCTCCTCTAGAGTTTCATTGCCAGCGAAAGTGAATTCACCCTTAGAATTAGCTTTAGCCGTATCTTTTACATAAGTACTTTCACCAAAGAAGTTTCCAAGGAGAAAGGTGGTGTCAGCGAGTCCTTCCACCTTAAATTTAAGCTCATAACCTTGGCTAAATAAAGTAAGGCTGTGACAGCAGAAAATCAGAAATAAGAAAACTCTGGCCATAACAAATTCAGTTGACTAAAAACAGGATTTATAATTTTTCGGTTCAATGTTAGTCTCTAACAATCTTTTTGCCAACAATACTAACAGATCGCTCCTAACTTTAAAGCTATTTTCCGCAGTTTAGCAATAATCATTGCCTGGTTTACGTCATTGTAATAGCTTTGTCCGTCGTTAAGAGCTATGTCAATTCTAATTAAGGATCTTGTCAAATGTTTCGGTACTCAGAATGCCATTGATTCCGTTTCTTTTGAAGTAAAAGAAGGGGAAATCGTTGGGTTTTTAGGTCCCAATGGAGCTGGTAAATCTACCACTATGAAGATAGCTACTTGCTATTTGACCCCCACTTCAGGCAAAGTAAAAATCAATGGATTGGATGTAACCGAGCGGCCCGAAGAAGTTAAAAAACTTATTGGCTACCTGCCTGAACACAATCCGCTGTACCTGGATATGTATGTTCGTGAGTATCTCACATTTTCCGGTAAAGTACATGGTTTAAGAGGGATTGGTTTAACGGCAAGAGTGGATGAAATGATCCGGCTTTGCGGGCTTACCAAAGAACAGAATAAAAAATTGGAGGCTTTATCCAAAGGTTACAGGCAACGGGTAGGGTTGGCTCAAGCGCTGATTCATGATCCTAAGGTGCTGATACTCGATGAACCTACAACAGGGCTGGACCCAAACCAGATTATTGAAATCAGGAACTTGATACGGTCAGCATCGAAGGATAAAACGGTACTATTCAGCTCTCATATCATGCAAGAAGTGCAAGCGCTTTGTGACCGTGTAGTAGTAATCAATAATGGAAAACTGGTGGCAAACGATCAGATAGAAAGCCTTAAACTTGAAGAAAATAAAGCTGTGATAATTAAGGTTGAATTTTCAGATGCCCCGGCTCGTGAAGGGCTGTCTGTCATTGACGGCATCAACAAAGTAGAGGACATGGGTAAAGGCATTTTTAGAGTAGAAGCAGATGCCAATTCGGATGTGCGCCCAGCCATTTTTAAATATGCATCAGATAATGACTTGACTTTGGTGGGGATGCAACAAGAGGAAGCGTCTATGGAGAGTGTATTTCATGAATTGACTAAACCTGGTCAAAATTAATGCTTCAAATTTTCGTAAAAGAGCTTAACGGGTTTCTAAATTCATTGATTGCTTACATTGTTATCAGCGTTTTTTTAACTGGCATAGGTTTATTGACGTGGGTATTTCCTGATACGTCTGTGTTGGAATATGGCTATGCTGATATGGAAACGTTATTTAGCCTGGGGCCGTACGTGTTTATGTTCCTTATTCCGGCCATTACCATGCGCATGTTTGCCGAGGAGCGCAGATCAGGTACCATTGAACTACTCCTTACCAAACCAATTACGGATTGGCAGATAATAATAGGTAAGTACTTATCGGGCTGGGTATTAGTAGCTTTCGCCGTTTTACCTACCGTCGTATATTTCTGGTCAGTGTGGCAACTTGGCGATCCGGCGGGAAATATTGATACTGCCGGGGTTATAGGATCATATATCGGCTTGATTCTACTCGGAGGTATTTTTACGTCTATTGGTATTCTAAGTTCGCTTGTTACCAGGAACCAAGTTGTATCCTTCATTATAGCTGTTTTCCTCTGTTTTATATTTTATTCAGGGTTTAGCTCATTAGCTGCTATTAACGTTTGGGGTCCTGGCGCTGTATTGCTAGAGCAGCTGGGCATTTTATACCATTACAATGCGCTAAGCAAAGGTCTGATTGATACCCGTGATCTACTATATTTTGTGAGTGTGATTATGGCAATATTATTGTTTACCAAAATGATTTTAGGAAGTAGAAGATGGTAACGTTAGATAGCAAAAGACTAGGAGACGTCCTCAATTTCTTAATTGGTATCACACTAATTATTTTACTAAATGTTCTTACCTCTCGTGCGTTTTACAGATTTGACCTTACAGAAGAAAAGCGCTTCTCGATTAAACCTGCAACTAAAGAACTGCTGCGAAGCCTTGACGATGTGGTCTATATCGAAGTTTTTTTGGAAGGCGAGTTGAATGCCGGATTCAAAAGACTTAGAAATACGACACGGGAAACATTGGAGGAGTTTCGGATTTATTCAGGTAATAAGATCCAATATACATTCAACGATCCTAGCGCAGCCTTGAGCGAGAGCGCAAAGAATCAATTTATGCAAGGTCTTATGTCAAGAGGCATCCAGCCTACAAATGTGATAGATCAGAATGACGGTCGGCGGATTGAAAAATTGATATTTCCCGGTGCAATTGTTTCTTATGGAGGTGTAGAGGAAGGAGTAATGCTTTTAAAAGGGAATCAGGCGGCTACTGCTGAGCAAAAGCTTAATCAGTCAATAGAAGGCATTGAATACCAACTCGCCTCAGCCATTAGAAAGCTTACGAGCCTGGAGCGTAAAAAGGTTGGACTACTTCGGGGACATAATGAAATGGATTCCCTTGAGGTTGAGAGCTTTAACCTGTCGTTGACAGAAAGCTATGAAATAGATGAGGTTAAACTGAATTCACCTGACTTGCATTCTTTTGATGCGCTTATAATTGCGAATCCAACCGATAAGTTTTCGGAGTCTGAAAAATACAATCTTGACCAATACTTATTGAATGATGGAAAGGTTGTACTTTTAATTGATAAGCTTCGCGCCAATATGGATAGCGCATCTCAGGAAAACAACTTCGCGTTTCCGGTTGATATTAATTTAGATGATCAGTTATTTAATTATGGCATCCGCATCAATAATGATTTAATACAAGATAACTCAGCTGTATTATATCCTGTTAACGTAGGAAATATTGGTGATCAACCTCAGATTAAAGGACTCAAATGGTGGTTTTATCCTGTGCTAAATCGGTTTTCAGACCACCCAATAACAAATAACCTCGATGCGGTGCTTGGCAGGTTTGTGAGTACAATCGATACTGTAAAGGCCGCAGGCATAAAAAAAACACCACTCATATTTACTTCCGATTATTCCCGATCAGTAAGCGCTCCGGTGAAAGTATCTATTCCGGACCTTAGAAAAAATCTTACTCCGGAGATGCTGAATCAAAGAAACCTTCCGGTCGCATATTTACTCGAAGGTGTATTCGAATCCTTATTTAAAAACAGATTCAAGCCAAAGAGTGTGGATGAAAGCCATTTTAAGGAATCTGGCAATGGAAAGATACTCGTTGTAAGTGATGGCGATTTTATTAGAAACGAAATAAACCCAAGGTCCGGCTTACCTCAATCGCTGGGCTTTTATCCATTTGCCCAAGAATCATTATTTGCGAATGAAGATTTTATGTTAAATGCGTTGTCATACATGTTAGATGATGAAGGGATTATAACCGCCCGAAATAAAGAAATAAAAATAAGGCCACTCAACAAAGTGAAGATTGCCAGGGAAAAGCTACAATGGCAGATTATAAATTTGGTTTCGCCTATTGTATTGGTTATTCTGTATGGGTTAGTTCGTTTTTACCTTAGAAAAAAGAAGTATACCGGGTACCCTGTGGAATGAGTCAACGAAAGAAAAATATAAGACTTATCCTAGTCTGGCTGGTTCTTGTTTTAGTAACGGCGCTAGTGTTATTAACTCGAGGTGATAGAAACAGAATTAATGTAGCCAGAGATTTATTTGCTGTTGAAGATGTATCCAAAGTGGACCAAGTGGTTATCACTACATCAGATCAGGAAAATGATCTTAGGTTTCTAAACGGGATATGGACATTAAATAATAAGTATAAAGCTGATCCACAACGGGTTACAGTACTCTTTGCTATTTTAAAGCAGAATAAAATCAGAAGAAAAGCAGCGTCACGCAAAATTGCTTCACTCGACAGTGCAAAGCAAGGCGGCATAAGCGTCAAATTTTTATCAACCGGCAGGGTAGTTAAAGGCTTCGATATCATCGACCTTGATGGACTTACTTATTTCAATGACGGAGAAGAGAGCTACGTTGTAGAGATACCAGGGTACAGAGTGGATCTGGGAGGTATTTTTAAATTGGATGAAGGGGGTTGGAGAAACCCATTAGTATTTGACTTGAATTGGGCCAATCTGCAAGAGGTAAACATGATTTTTCCAGAGCGGCCAAAGGATCAGTTTGACGTAGTTTACCAAAGAAGGTACTACACTATTAAGCAACTTGAAACCGCCGATTCTACCAAGCTCACGGATTTTTTGGACAATGTATCGTTGCTTTATGTTAATGACTACCTGGATAAGGACGAACTAGCCAACTATAAAATTGATATCAGGAGCCCAAAGGCTTCAATCATAGTCTCAGATGTCGGGGGGAATAAACATTCGCTCACTATTTATAATGAGCAAGAGGGAAGTAACACCGTTCTAGGCGAGATAGATTCGACAGACTATGCTCTGTTTGATTTCAATATGATACGTAAAGCGCTACGTCCTAAACAGTATTTTTCTGAACAGTGAAATCGGTGATTCTTAAGCTCCAAGTTTAATTAAGGCCATTTCCTAAGAATGATTTTATTTTTAACTTTACCGACCTTCACGATGGGTGTGAGGAATATCTAAAACCACTAATTCATATAACATAAATCAATGAAGTTTATCGTTTCATCATCGGCATTGTTAAAGCAGCTTTCGAGTATAAATGGTGTAATCACGACTAACCCTGTTGTGCCTATTCTTGAAAATTTCTTGTTCGAAATCAGCGAAGGTTTGCTAACAGTAACTGCATCCGATTTACAGACTTCCATGATCACCGAAATTGATGTAGAATCCAAAGAAAGTGGTAGCATAGCGGTGCCAGCCCGTATCCTTTTGGAAACCCTTAAGAATCTGCCTGAGCAGCCCGTGACATTCTCAATAGATGAAGACAGTTATAGCATTGAAATAAGCTCTGATAATGGTAGATATAAATTAGCAGGAGAAAATGCCACAGACTTTCCCAAAGTACCCGCAGTATCAGATGATTTTTCGGTTGACCTGTCCACAGATGTTTTGGCGAGCGCTATAAACAATACCATTTTTGCCACTAGCAATGATGAGCTGCGCCCAGCTATGACTGGTGTGTATATGAATTTAACTGATACCAATACCACGTTTGTTTCAACTGATGGTCATCGGTTAATAAGGTATAGACGGGTAGACGTTGCTTCCGACAACGGTAATGCCATAATAATCCCTAGGAAGGCGCTTAACTTGCTTAAGTCGACGCTCCCGTCAGAGAATACCAGCGTTTCCGTAGAATTTAATGTGTCTAACGCCTTTTTTAAATTTAACAACCTTAAGATGATCTGCCGGCTTATCGATGAGCGCTATCCTGATTATGAAAATGTTATTCCGCTTGATAATAATAATAAGATGGTGATAGACAGAGCTGAGTTTTTGAGCTCTTTAAGGCGTATTGCTATCTATGCGAACAAAACCACACATCAGGTACGATTAAAGATCACCGGTAGCGAACTTCAAATTTCGGCAGAAGATCTGGATTTTTCTAATGAGGCTAATGAACGACTTGCTTGCGAGCACGATGGTAGCGATATTGAGATCGGTTTTAATGCGCGTTTTCTCATTGAGATGTTAAATAATCTCAGCAGCGATAAGGTCGAATTAAATCTTTCCGAGCCTAATAAAGCAGGGCTAATAAATCCTATGGAAAAGGACGATAATGAGGATATTCTTATGCTGGTAATGCCGGTTATGTTGAATAATTACGTCTGATTATTGTTTTGGCAAAACTTCCTGATCACGTACGTTTACACGTTTAAAATTCAACTTATTTTGCCTTTTGTCCATTATTTGTTTGGCTGTTCATACAAATACGATCGAAAACATACATCACCTTAGATAGTATAAAAGAAATTGAGGGATCGATATTTAAAATTAAAATCACTAATAATTTAGAGTTTTGGAAAGATAGTACTATCTTGTCGACCTTTGAATGTCCAATGCGCTGGACGAACTTTTTTTTTTATGAAGTTAAAATTTAATGGAAAGAACCAGCCTGGGTTCTATGTGGAAGTTAAGAGGGAAGTTGACCATTATTTTAAATCCAATAACATTGCCAAGAATGCTAACGGAGCTATGGTGTTTAAAACGACACTGTTTCTTGGACTTTTGGTTTCGCTTTATGCCTTAATTGTTTTTGGAGGATTTAATATCTGGATTACGTTCGGTATGGCTATCTTAATTGGTATGGTACAGGCCTTTATCGGCTTTAATGTATGCCACGATGCTATCCATGGAAGCTATTCATCTAACGGGAAGGTAAACAAAATATTGAGTTATACATTTAACCTAATAGGTGCAAATGCCTACGTCTGGAAGATCACACACAACACTGTGCATCATACCTTTACTAACATCCCCGGGCATGATGAGGATCTGGATGTGGCGCCGGGACTAGTCCGTCTTTCTAAGCTTGAGAAAAAGAAACCAATAATGAAATACCAACATCTTTATGCTTTTTTTTTATATGGCTTGGCATCTCTTTCATGGGTCTTTAGAAAGGACTATGTGAAGTTTTTTCAATCAAAAATTGGTCAGACAGACAATACGAACCATCCCAAACGTGAGTATTTTGATTTGTTTTTCTTTAAGGCAGTTTATTATACTTTATTTATAGTCATTCCTCTGGTAGTTATGGACATTGCCTGGTGGCAGTTTTTAATTGGGTTTTTATGTATGCACTTGGCTGAAGGTTTCGTTTTGGGGCTGGTTTTTCAACTGGCCCACACTGTGGAAGGGATTGATTTTCCTGAACCTGATAATGAAGGGGCTATGGAAGAATCATGGGCGGTACACCAGATGCATACTACGGCAAATTTCTCTCGCAAGAGTGCCATAGCCGCTTTCTTGTGTGGTGGACTAAACTTTCAGGTAGAACATCATCTTTTTGCGAATATATGCCACATACACTACCCTGCCATTTCTAATATTGTCGAACGTGTTGCAAAAAAACACGGCGTCCCTTATCATGAAAATGTAACCTTCTTTGATGCGTTAGCTTCACATTATAAGACGCTCAAGCGATTTGGAAGGGAGCAAGAATCAGAATTAAGTCCTAGCATAGCCTGATAGAAAGTATATAAGATATTAAAAGGCTGGCTTTTAAAGGCAGCCTTTTTTAGTCATTTTAATTTAATCCCCAACTCGTTGAGCTGCACCTGATCAATTGGGCTGGGACTATCAATCATTACATCTCTACCGGAGTTGTTCTTGGGGAACGCAATAAAGTCTCTGATTGATTCTGAACCCCCAAATAATGAGCATAATCGGTCAAAACCAAACGCTATCCCACCGTGAGGTGGAGCGCCATATTCAAAGGCATCCATCAAGAATCCGAACTGCCGCTTTGCCTCATCCTCTGAAAATCCAAGCTGGGTGAACATGCGCTGCTGAACGGCCCGGTCATGAATACGAATAGATCCTCCACCCACTTCCACGCCATTAATGACCATATCATATGCATTGGCTTTTACTTTACCCGGATCAGACTCGAGTTTATCCAAGTCTGCTGGGATAGGAGAAGTAAATGGATGGTGCATCGCGTGAAAGCGCTGAGTATCCTCATCCCACTCCAGCAGTGGAAAATCCAAAACCCACAGCGCCTTATAGTCATCAGGTTTTCTGAAATCCAGCTCACTCCCCATATGAAGACGAAGCTCACTAAGCGCCTTTCGGGTATGGTCTGCTTCTCCACTCATTACGAGAAGGAGATCACCAGGCTTTGCATTAAATGCTTCAGCCCATGCCGCCAGGTCCTCCTGACTATAAAATTTGTCCACGGAAGATTTATAGGATCCGTCATCATTATATTTCACATAAACTAATCCTTTGGCGCCAATTTGAGGCTTCTTTACAAACTCAGTTAGGGCATCCAGCTGTTTTCGACTGTATGTAGCACAGCCTTCAGCACATAACCCAACTACCAATTCTGAAGAGTCGAATACGTTAAAACCTTTGCCTTGAGCCAGGGCATTTAATTCAACGAACTGCATTCCAAATCGTGTGTCGGGCTTATCCGAACCATAAAGTTGCATAGCGTCATCATAGCTCATCCTATCTATGTCCCTTATTTCTATGCCTTTTACAGTTTTAAAAAGGTGGCGAACCATACCCTCAAACGTAGTTAGAATATCTTCGCGTTCGACAAAAGTCATCTCACAGTCAATCTGAGTAAATTCAGGTTGTCGGTCGGCTCGTAAATCCTCATCGCGGAAACATTTCACAATTTGGAAATAGCGGTCAAACCCGGAAACCATAAGCAATTGCTTAAATGTTTGAGGAGATTGAGGTAGTGCATAGAATTCTCCCTCATTCATTCTCGATGGCACTACAAAATCACGAGCGCCTTCTGGAGTAGATTTTATCAGGACCGGAGTTTCCACCTCTATGAACTCTTGCCTATCTAAATACGTACGTGTTTCCTGCATCATCTTGTGCCGCAGCTGCAAGTTCTTACGGACCGGATTTCTACGTAGGTCCAAATAGCGATACCTCATTCTAAGATCATCACCCCCATCGGTATTATCATCTATAGTGAAGGGAGGCACCTTTGACGGGTTTAACACCTCCAAACTCTTGACCCTAATTTCTATATCACCAGTACTGATTTTATCATTTTTGCTAATGCGCTCGACCACCTGCCCTGAGGCCTTTATTACAAACTCGCGGCCAAGCTTAGCCGCTCGCTGCATAAGTTCAGCATCTGCGACCCCTTCTTCAAAAATTAGTTGAGTTAAACCATATCGGTCACGGAGGTCAACCCAAAGCACACTTCCCTTATCGCGTACTCGTTGTACCCATCCACAGAGTACTATGTCCTGATTTACATTGTTTATTCTTAATTCGCCGCAGGTGTGTGTTCGTAGCATTCTAATTTTTTAATTTTAAAACCTCAAAGTTACCTTTAATAAGCCGTCAGCCGAAAAATAAGATTTAAAAATAACGCCCGTTTATGCTTAAAATTTTTTTTATGACTACTGCGCTTTTGCTTAGCATTCCTTCATCTCCGAAAATGGTGAAAACTAAAATCGGCGAATCAATCACTGTTATGCTGCCAGATAATTTATATGCCATGTCGGCAGATGATATCTCGCGCAGGTACCCCTCTGTGAGAAGGCCGATTGGGGCGTTTACCAATGATTCCAGATTAGCTGACTTTAGCGTAAATATTTCTGCTACACAATGGAAAGTTGAAGATGTGGATATGGCGAAAAGTTTTTTTAAGTCCAGCCTTTACAACCTTTTTGACAGAGTAAATCTAATAAAAGAAGAGATTAAGGAAATTGATGAAAAGAAGTTTATAGTATATGAATTTGATTCTCGACTTAATGGAGATCAGTCTTCTTTGGAAGCGAAAAATCCAATTCTACGATACAATTATTTGCAATATCTCATAATAAATGGTAAAACCCTGGTGTTCAGTTTTAATTGTCATCCTAGGTTAAAAGAAGAATGGCAACCTTTTGTAGAGGAAATGATGTCTTCAGTAAAAGTGAAAAACAATATTTAATGGTGCTTTCTATTCATAGTGATGACCATTATATGAAGGAGGCCTACAAACAGGCGCTAATGGCATATGAAGAAGGGGAGATACCCGTGGGGGCTGTTATTGTAGCAAACAATCAAATTATAGCCAGGGCTTATAACCAAACTGAAAGATTGAATGATCCTACTGCGCATGCAGAGATGTTGGCGATAACTGCTGCTTCTAACCATTTAGGAACAAAATATTTAAGTGACTGTTCTTTGTACGTGACCCTTGAACCGTGTGGAATGTGTGCAGGGGCTTTGTATTGGTCCCAACTCAAGGTATTGGTTTATTCGGCTTCAGATGATAAAAGAGGGTTTACAGCGCTAAATAAGAATTTAATACATCCCAAGACAGACATAAGGCGTGGTCCGATGGTACAAGAGTGTTCCGAATTAGTTTCCAGTTTCTTCGGCCGAATACGTAACAAATAGCTAATGCATATGACAGTATTGAAAGAATCTAATTCAAATGCTTTCGCTGACACTTTGGCTAGCTTAAATTTGATTATCTAATTTTAAACTAAAACAAATAGAATTATGGCTTTCGAACTACCAGATTTACCATACGCTCATGATGCACTAGAACCCCATATAGATGCACGTACCATGGAAATACATCATGGGAAACATCATGCAGCATATACCTCAAAACTTAATGGCGCAATTGCAGGCACAGATATGGAGGGTAAGTCCATCGAAGATTTACTTGCCAACAATTCTGATAATGGCGCGGTAAGAAATAATGGAGGTGGCTTTTACAACCACAACCTTTTTTGGACAGTAATGTCACCTAACGGAGGTGGTACGCCTTCAGGCGATTTAGCTGAGGCTATTGATGCTGCATACGGCTCATTTGATAATTTTAAAACAGAATTTTCTAACGCTGCTGCTACACGCTTCGGATCAGGTTGGGCATGGCTTTGTGTACACCCCGGTGGCAAAGTAGAGGTTTGCTCAAGCGCAAATCAAGATAATACGTTGATGCCCGGGGTCGGCTGCGGCGGTACCCCAATTTTAGGGCTTGACGTTTGGGAACATGCTTACTACTTAAATTACCAAAATAGAAGGCCTGATTATATTAATGCATTCTTTGATGTGATCAATTGGGATGAGGTTAGTAAAAGATATGCTGCCGGTAAGTAAGACTGACTGAAGCATTTAAAATAAAAAAGGGGAAATTTCCCCTTTTTTGTTAACCTAAACTTGAAAAAACTATATAATCTTAAGAATGTATACGCCTTAATGGATTTATAGTTGCCATTTATTTTGAGTTTTTCTCGCCTTAAGCGAGAATCTTCCTAAATACCCCGGAAGATTGACCATTTTATTTCTCTCAATTGCGATGCCATAATTGTAACCTTCTGATAATTAGGGTTTTAAAAATTAATGAACCTGACTTAATGTACGATAATGAACAGTTTGTGTACACTTTACGATTTGATGTATTCAACACAGGTTGACTAAGCATACAATGTCATCAACTATCATTTTTCATCTTTGGGAATGAAGCATATTATTCTATTTTTGTGGCGAATTTAAACAGCCAAAAATGAGTGTTTTAGTCAATAAGAATTCTAAGGTAGTTGTACAGGGTTTTACCGGATCAGAGGGCACTTTTCATGCAGGTCAAATGATCGAGTATGGAACAAATGTGGTAGGTGGAGTTACCCCGGGAAAGGGAGGAAAGACACATATGGACAGGCCCGTATTCAATACTGTTAAGGAAGCTGTTGACAAAGCAGGAGCCGATGTTTCTATCATCTTTGTTCCTCCGGCATTTGCAGCTGATGCCATTATGGAATCTGCCGATGCTGGTATCAAGGTAATTATTGCTATTACCGAAGGTATCCCTGTGAAAGATATGATGAAAACCAAGCGCTACATTAAGGAAAAAGATGTCATACTAGTTGGCCCAAACTGTCCCGGTGTAATAACACCAGATGAAGCAAAAGTTGGCATTATGCCTGGTTTTGTTTTCAAATCTGGTCGGGTAGGCGTGGTATCTAAGTCAGGCACACTTACCTATGAGGCAGCGGATCAAGTGGTGAAAGCTGGACTGGGTATTTCTACTGCAATTGGTATAGGTGGCGACCCAATTATTGGAACATCCACCAAGCAGGCTGTAGAGTTGCTTATGAATGATCCGGAAACGGACGCTATCGTTATGATAGGAGAGATCGGAGGTAACTATGAAGCTGAAGCTGCCCGATGGATAAAAGATCAGGGTAATCCTAAGCCTGTCGTTGGTTTCATTGCCGGTCAAACCGCTCCCAAAGGCAAGCGTATGGGCCATGCCGGTGCAATTATAGGAGGCGCAGACGATACGGCTGCCGCCAAAATGAGTATCATGCGAGAATGTGGACTCGACGTGGTTGAGTCGCCTGCGGATATTGGCGAGACCATAGCAAGCGTAATAGCAAAGTAAGCTTTTAATCAGA
>ERZ1740070.123-NODE-123-length-53910-cov-6.337109_pt1 | contig 53910 bp, 58 predicted proteins | sample MGYA00581734_ERZ1740070 | MGnify/ENA primary metagenome ERZ1740070 (study PRJEB43018, sample SAMN04849744) | marine metagenome | isolation source: floating plastic debris | place: Pacific Ocean | collected 2008-09-01 | study: EMG produced TPA metagenomics assembly... | reverse complement strand
GTCAGGGTGAGAAATAATGGCAAAATTTCGGCGCTGCTCTACGGCGTCAATGATGGGGATTTCTACCTGGGTCGCGTTCTCCCGCTTGCCTGGATACACAAACAGTAGCCCCTGATGGACTGCCGTTGGCATAGATGCCACACAAGCCCGGTTTGATAGGTGTGCTTGACCCTCAGATGCTTGCTGAGGAATGTGCTCGCACGTACCGCTGCCTGAAAATGCCCAACCATGGTACGGACATTCAAGCTGCCCAGCTTCGTTGATCCGTCCTTCTGATAGGGGCGCTAAACGATGGGGGCACTGGTCTGCAAAAACCCGCCAGGTCTCTGCTTGCGGCTCCCACCAAATAACTAAGTCCTGCTCCAGCAGTGTAAATCGAGTCGGCTTGGTTTGGTCCAAATCTTCCACATAGTGAACGGGATACCAGGCTTCAAACCAATCAAAGCGTTGTGGGTCAGGACCACCAGCAGCCAGTGGTGCAGATTCTTGGAGGGCAGTTTTGGGGTAGGTGGCTGTCATGGTGTTGGTGAGCGTCACGTATCAATTCCTATTGTGTTACAAAACTTTAAGAATTGCATAGGTCTGCTGACAGTCGAGTTATTCCAATGCCAATCACATGGTGAATTACCTCTAACCCATTGAGGAGCAAAATCTTCTGTTAACAGAAGATTTTGCTCCTCAATGGGTTAACCGCACCAACAGTCTTATTGAGATGGCGGTTTTAAAAGATGTGGCTTTTTAGAGAGTGAGACAGTTACTTAAGGACCGTGTCTAATATTTCTCTAGCAGGTTGCGCTTTCTCAAGGGCGGTTTGGTAATCGCTGTAAATTCGTACTAGCTTAGAAAGACCGCTCACGCCTGTTTTTAGCTGTTCAAGCTCATCACCTGACAACAGTTCTCCATCAAGCATGCGAACAATTAACGGTTTGATGTCTCCCACTTCCTGGCGTGATTTCTGTAGTTTGTCCACTGTCGTCATTAACGTTTTAAGAGCGCTGAAGATAGTGTCTAGATTGTCAGTGTCTACAGATGAAGCGGTGGCTGGGGCCGGCTTGGTGGAGGTGGTTTCTTTGTCTGGGGCAGTGGCGGCGGCTGTAGGTTTACTCGGTGCCATTAGTCTCGCAGGTAAGAACAGCACCTAGTTTAGGTGCTTTCCGCCGATATGGATACGGGTGTTGATAGATACGATCACTAAAACTCAAATCGTTGCTGATTTATAGGATGACCCGATCTGCTAGATGTGGCTTATGCTAGTACTTTGCACATAAAATCATACCGAGAATCAGCAATGCCAAACTTAATTAGGCTACGCGCATTGCTTTGATTTGTCAGCAGAGATATTGGCATGGAGTTCCATGACTATTTGCTGGCCACTAGACGTGTGGTTGAGATACGCGATCGCATCCTCGACATATCGACTCACACAGGTCCAGTAAAATTTTGCTACACCCAAACGCATATCCTTGACTTGACGATAGCCCAGGACATGGTTGGCCCCGTTTTGCTCAAACTCATAAAACAGGGCTGGTAGCTTTTGCAGGTAGTTGCGATCGCTAAACTGCCCAATTAAATCAGCTGAGCGTCCTAGATCTGCCAAACCTCGGATATCAGAAACGGGATACTCGTCGGCAGCTGGAAATCGGGTACGTTCAATAATTCGTCGAACAGTGGCCACATCCACTAGTGGATTGTGTGGCCACTGTTCTTGCACAAACTGCTGACCACGATCAACGTGATACTGACTCAAGGCTGCATCTGTGGCCCCAAAGGGTAGAAAGACAAATTTATCCCCCACACCCGTTGAGTAGAGACCCAGCGTCCTATCATCTTGCTGACATACCCCTTTGCAATACCCAATGTCATGACACAGAAGGGCAGTTACAAGATGTAGCCAATCTTCTACTGTCACACTGCTTTTGCCTTCACATACACGCTTGGCCTGCAAAATTTCCTGGCCAACTGACGTGACTAAAATTGTGTGTTCCAAGTCATGATAAAGTGCATCGCTTTTGGCAATAATATCCAGCGTTATTTCAGCAACAGAGCCCAACAAAGCTATATGGTCGGGATGCTCGATCCCAAAAACAGCTTTGTAGGTTGATTGCAGATAGGAAATAAACGTATTAATTAACGTCTGCTTAGGGCTGTACATCAGCACAGAATCTCTAACTAACAGGCATCACAATCAAAGTCACCCTGACTATGCAGAAATGTAAATCCACATTACAAGTAATTATCTAAAATTCCATCTCTGACATGAAAGGTCGGGGATCGGAATGAGAAAGATGCATGAACATGATGCGCTGTAGGAATAAGTTCTGATAATGTTGAGATTCGTCAAAATTTGCTAGGGGCTAAATTTTCTTTTTGGTGAAGCTTAAGCCAACAGTGCAACTTCTTCTTTAGCTATAGTCCCCAAGTTTAAGCACTTCATAAGCTACGTATTAGTACTGATGTAGGGTCGTTACTACAGAAATGGACAATACTGAGTCTTTGTTAGGACGCTGACTTACACCAATTTCCAAGCGTGTGTCTACAGTTCAAAACCCTCTATCCCCAGCTGTGCCAAGGTCTCATAATTCAAAACTGGCACTACACCTTTGCCGGTGGTGCATAGTGACCAATGATGTCCATAGAGCGCTCTAGGGCAACGATGCGCTCGGAAACCTGGTGGCTTAGCGGCAGCTTTTGTAGCACATCTAAGCGTTGCAATCCTTCTGAAACTTGACCATAGGCACCCACTAAGAACACCTCTCGCCGCTTATCTAGAGCATCTTTGATCAGGGTCTCAATTGCTAGCATCGCGGTTACCCCTAATCTGGTAACGGTTGTTAGATCCAAGATTAGAATTTCATAGTTTTCTACAATTGCCAGACGTCGGGAAATAGATTTGGCCGCACCAAAACTCATCGGTCCACTGAGGTGAAACATGAGGATTCGTCCCCTGGCTGCTGTGAGTAGCGATCGCTCATCAGGGGTGAGCCAGCTCTCATTATCACCTTGGGTGACTGCCCGCATGTCTTGGGCCTGGATGTCGCTAATATCCTGGATGGTAAGCAGGTTAGCCAAAAAGACCCCGACTGCTACAGCTGTGATTAAATCTACAAATACGGTGAGTCCCAGGACTAAATACATCAACCCCGCCCCTTTTGTCGACAAAAGGTGGGCACGTTTCAAGAAACCCCAGTCAATGATGTCAATCCCCACCTTGATTAAAATTCCAGCCAAGACCGCATGGGGAATAGGCTCAGTTAATGCGCCCGCTTTAAGGACGATGAGCGCCAGCACAATGGCGTGGATCATGCCCGAAAGATTAGTTCTACCACCGGTTTGTACATTGATAACGGTCCGCATCGTCGCGCCTGCACCGGGCAAGCCGCCCAGCAGACCTGCTACACAGTTACCAATGCCTTGACCAATCAGCTCGCGGTCAGAATTGTGCTGAGTGCGGGTAATACTGTCGGCCACCAGAGATGTCAGCAATGAGTCTAGGGCACCTAAAACTGCCAGCATGATGCTGTATCCCAGCATGTCTTTGATAGTGGCCCAGGAAAAATACGGCAGATGCAGACTGGGCAAACCTGATGGAATATCCCCAATACGGGGCATACCGCTTTCGGGGAAATATTTAACGGAGATGTAGGTGCATAAAACCAGAGCAATCAGGGGGGCTGGCAAGATGCGGTTAAGTTTTGGCGGAGCGGCAAACACAATGGCCAACGTCAGCAACCCAAGGCCAGCGGCAGCAGGGTTGATGTGACTAAAAACGGTTGGGTATTGCAGAATTGAATCAATAACGCCGCCCTGGCCACTGTGACCCAACAGCGGGCCGATTTGAATCAGAATAATGATCACCCCTACGCCCGACATAAAACCAGAGATGACGGTATAGGGCATGAGAGTAAGGTACTTACCTAACCGCAATACGCCCATCAAAATTTGAAATAAACCACCCAACATGACAACCGTAAATGCCATGGCAAGACCGGCTTCGGGATGTTTTGCGGTAAGTGCCGCAAAGGTAGATGCCATCACCACGGTCATAGGCCCTGTTGGCCCAGAGACTTGGGATGGGGTACCGCCAAATAGAGCGGCTAAAAAACCAACGCAGATGGCTCCGTATAGACCCGCAATAGGGCCAGCTCCAGAGGCAACACCAAACGCCAGGGCCAAAGGGAGCGCCACAATGGCAGCTGTCAGTCCGCCAAAGACGTCTCCTTTGAGATTATTAAACGTGAGACTGGGTGATAAGCCAGATGCAGAGATGGTCATAATCGATATCTAACCCCAATAGCTCTGAATGAATTGAAAGTAGAAGAAATGCTGGGTGCTGAAGGCAAAAGTGAAGGCAACGCTATGTAGAGAGGAGGCCGTTCTCAGGGACCGTTAAAAAAGACTGAATCGTGTGAATTTAAGATGCTTGCGACACTTCGCCCCAGTGAAATTTTTCGTGCGAATTTTGTGCGTACTCTTTAGGGCACGCTGGTTAGCAAAAACTCTCATCAAGACAAGACCCATAAGCACAGTGGGCAATGCCATCAGACAGGCTACCCTATGCTCCCCAAAGTCAACATTTGCCCAAGAGAGAAATAAGCTAGCCGCTACATACGATACCTTGCTGATCAACCCGTAAATAGCTGCAATGGCAAACCATAAGCACAAAGAGAAAAGCTTGGGGATCTGCTGGAGAATCTCGAAGTCTGACTTGAGAAACACGGCTGTCAAGCCAATAGAGAAAAGCAAGACTGATGAGTGTACAACATTCCAAAGAATCAGGCTAGAGTCCATAGATCACTCAAATAAAATGGCGTGATCGATAGCATTCGTGTGTCAAGTCAATTCAAACGTAGCATTGAAAGTGAAATAAAGTATGGAAAAGCATCTTTAGAAAATTATTTATGAATATTTACTTAATTGCGCTTAATTAATATTGTTTAAGTAATCTTAGAAACTTGTTGTAGCGGATCTTTCGACTAAACGGCTTCAGCTTGCCGATTCCAGAGTTCTGTTGTCTGTCGTAGGCTGAGAAAATCTCCGTTACCCAAAATAAGATGGTCTAAAAGTGGGATGTCCAAGATGTCTGCCCCTCTGAGTAACTGTCGGGTTAGCTCCAGGTCAGCCTCACTGGCGTCAAGAACGCCGGAGGGATGATTGTGAGCGACAATTACACGGGTTGCACCATGCTTGATCACTTTACGAAAAATCTCTCTCGGATGGGCCAATGTTTCAGTCGCTGTGCCGAGAGAAATTATTTTGGTGCCCAACAGTCGATGTTTGACGTCGAGCAGTGCGATCGCAAATCTCTCCTGGGTCTGCCACATTAAATCTTGGCTAAGGGCGGCTGCAGCCACAGCGGGATCATCCACCAGCGTGCGATCCACCGGACGATTTTGTAAAACGCGTTTGCCCAGTTCCAGTGCGGCCAAGATGGTTGCTGCTTTAGCGGTGCCCACACCCGGCAATGTCATCAACTCCTGAGGTGTTACAGTCCGCAGGGCATCTAGAGCCGAGCGGTCATCTTGAGCCAGCTCGTTGAGAATGCACTGACCCAAATTGACTGCCGATAGTTTGTGGCCACGGCTAACTCCTGTACCTAGCAAAATTGCCAACAGCTCAGCTGAGGTTAAATTTTTCGCCCCATAGGCCATTAAACGCTCGCGGGGCCGCTGCTCCGTTGGCATGTCTTTTACGCGCAGACTGTATCGTGCCGGCTCTTGGCTGAGATCGCAGGTCATAGGCATAGGCTCAATGGCATAATGGTCACCGCGCTACAGCGCATCAACATGATTTAGTGAGCCCATCAACGCACCTAATAGCGACCTCCATCCCCACAAAATCGTAGCGAAGCCCTTATCTATCTACACGCTATGCTCAAACTCACACCGTCACCCGCCAATATTAAAAAGGTCCGGCAGCAGCTAGCGCAGTTTAGCTGTTTGGTCACCCCACCCCAGATGGCCAAACCACAAAAGCGCAGTCTAATTGATGCCTTGCTGTGGTTTAGCGATCTGGCCGATTATGAAACCCTGGGTATTTGTACAGATACCCTAGCGGAGGGAAAGGCGGCAACAGAAGCCTATGTGTCCTGCCTTTGTCGACCCATTGACTTGGATCTGCCTGAGCGAACTGGAGCAGTCTACTTAAAGTTCAACACCCTCAAGGGGGCGTGGTATCTAGACGACTATGTGGGTCCCAATCGTGGTGTTTTAGTGTCGTTTCACGCCAGCGATCCCGACTATGATCTGGTAAATGGAACCTACGGTCCTTTTCCACTAGATTTATTTGACTAAGTTCGTGAGCTAGGTCGTTACTAGTCCGTGCTCCAGCGCAAATCTAACTAACTCTGTCCGGCTGTTGGTGCCAGTTTTGCCAAACAAACGGCTAACATACTTCTCGACATTGCGTACAGTGGTTCCCAGTCGGCTAGCAATTTCTTTGTTCATCAGACCCTCTGCCACCAGATTTAAGACATCCTGTTCGCGGGGGGTGAGATCAATTCGATTGGGGGATGTTTTTTGGGGAATCGTACCGCGTTGGGTTAATAACGCTTTGATCTCCTCAATCTGTCGTGCCATGGCTTCAATATCGGGAACCGCACCTGCCTCAGGTGTGCGTGCTGCTTGACGTTCAATCAGATTGCTAACCATAGCAACTAATTCTTCTGGGTCAAAGGGTTTTGAGAGGTAGGCATCACAGCCAGCGTTATAGCCCTGGATGCGATCGCTAGTCATGCCGCGGGCGGTTAGAAAAATCACCGGCAGTGACTTGTAGCGGGGGTCCTCGCGTACCTGTTTTAGAAACGTATAGCCATCCACCTCAGGCATCATAATGTCCGAGATCAGCACATCCGGTGTTTCCTGTTGTAAAAGCTCTAGACCCTCAGTGGCATTACTAGCCGTACGCACCTGAAAATCACTGTCTTCTAAATAGGCTTGAACCGCTTCACGTAGGCCGGGCTCATCATCTACCAACAGGACTCGTTTTGCTGTCTCTGCCATGGCTTTTCCTTTGGTGCTACAGTTCCTAAGCTTAATCGGTATTGGGGCATCTCATCATGTCTGTGCCCCAACCCTGAGAAATACTATCACCAGGTATTGAATGTCATACCCATACCAATTCCTGACATTTATCCACTGAGTTTTGCTGGCAATATCCAGGTGTCAGTTACCCTGTCAGCTCCATACCCAGGGCTTTCTAACCAGTCGCAGCAGGGTTAAAAAATATGCAGAATTTCGTATATACAACTGCAGCAGCTGATACCATTTGGGTCCTTTCACGCTACGATGATTAAGAATCATCTAAACTCCGGTCGGAATACCGGGGTTTATGAGATGCTTAGCGAAGCTAGCCTGATCACATGGTTTTGACACAGGCGCTTTTGTTGTAAGGAAACAATCAGGAAATTCGGTTATGGCTCTTCAACTAGGGGATCAGGTCCCAGATTTTACCCAAAAATCTTCTGCTGGAGATATCAACTTCTATGAGTGGGCTGGCGATAGCTGGGTCGTTTTGTTCTCACATCCCGCTGACTATACACCCGTTTGCACTACCGAGCTAGGTACTGTTGCTAAGTATCGGGCTGAATTTGACAAGCGCAATGTGAAGACAATCGCCCTTAGCGTTGATGGCGTAGAATCTCACAAGGGTAGGATTGGTGATATCGACGAAACTCAGAACACTAGCGTTGACTATCCTATCCTGGCAGATGAGGATAAAAAGGTGTCCGAGCTGTATGGGATGATTCACCCCAACTCCAGCACTGGTAATACATTGACCGTGCGGTCTGTATTTGTCATTGACCCTAATAAAAAACTGCGTCTCACCATTACTTATCCTGCTAGCACAGGGCGTAACTTTGATGAGATTCTTCGCGTTATTGATTCTCTTCAGCTAACCGATTACCACAAGGTAGCGACCCCTGCTAATTGGCAAGACGGTGGTGACTGTGTTGTGGTCCCTTCAATTTCTACTGAAGATGCTAAACAGCAGTTTCCTAAGGGTGTTACAGAAGTTAAGCCCTATCTGCGCATGACGCCACAGCCCAACAAATAAGTTGTTGTCAGCCGAGCTGTTGCACTAAAAAATATTGAGGATGCCACATTAGGGCATCCTTTTTTATTAGGGATAACGGGCGCTGATCGGTAAGAATAGTAATTGTTATGGTTGTTCCTGGGTTGTCACTGAGAGAGAGGCAGCGATGATATCGCGTCGTGTTTTTTTACAAGCAGGTGTAGCGTTTCTGCCATGGCTTAAGCTGCAGCCGCTGACGATGCAGCTTGATTGGCGGTTGAATGCACAGTTTGCCGGTCTATGTGTAGCTAAAACGCGTGGTACCTATCGACGTCAAGGGCTGGAGGTGACTCTAAATCCAGCATCCGTTGGTACGGATGTGATTAAAACGGTGATGTCTCAGCCCCAAACCCTAGGCTGTGCTGAAGAATCGCTGATCTTAGCAGCTCAGGCTAAAGGGGCAGAGGTCGTTGCGATCGCAACGATGCTCCAAGCCTCTCCCCTATCCTTAATGAGCCTGCCACAAAGAGGATTAAGCAAGCTACAGCAGCTTGTCGGCAAACGTATTGGTGTTCACAGCGACGGTCGTAAAGCACTAGAGCTGGTGCTCAATAAAAACCACATTTCTAGCAATCAATTAGACATTGTCACCATTCCCTATCGCGACAAACATCAGCGTTTAATCAACAGTGAATTCGATGCCGTCCAATGTTATGCCCTGGATGAACCGTTTGATGTTGCTCGTCGTCTGGGGCAGCTGCCCATGCTGCTTACTTTTCATGACTACGGGTTTGATGCCTACAGCCAGGTGATTTTTGCCCCTGCACAACTATTGGTTGAGCAATCCCAGATTATCCACCGTTTTTTAAACTCTACATTTACCGGTTGGCGTTGGGCGCTTGAGCACCCGACTCAAACGGCTCAGATTCTAGTAGAGCAGTACGTTGAACCCGACTATCAAGATGTTGACTATCAAACCCGGTCTCTGCAGCTGATTGCCAATTATGTTCAACCAGAGGGGCAAAAAATCGGGTGTCTCGACCCAGTTCGCTGGCAGCGTTCGGCTGAGCAACTAGCGCAGGCAGGATTAATTGATGCTCTACCACCCTCAGGTTCTTCAATTGACCTGAGTCTTTGGTCATAGTCATTACGTTGCTTTTTATGCTTTTCTATCCCCCTCCATGCCCCATTCCCCATTAGGATAAAAAGACTGCTCAACCTGACGTTTAAGGCATAAAAGCTCCTATGGATATCAAGCAAGGTTTTGTTGGCGCCGTTGGCAACACCCCGCTGATTCGGCTCAATAGTTTCTCTGATGAAACCGGCTGTGAAATCCTGGGCAAGGCTGAATTTCTAAATCCTGGTGGTTCTGTAAAAGACCGCGCGGCTCTATTTATTATTGAGGATGCTGAAAAAAAGGGGCTGCTAAAACCAGGTGGCACTGTGGTTGAAGGTACCGCTGGCAACACAGGTATAGGGCTTACTCACATCTGTAATGCCAAAGGATATCAGTGCGTTATCGTGATTCCTGAAACTCAGTCAAAAGAGAAGATTGATCTGCTGCGTACCCTAGGTGCAGAAGTCCGTACAGTTCCGGCTGTTCCCTATCGAGACCCTAACAACTACGTCAAGGTCTCAGGTCGGCTAGCGGATGAAATGGACAACGCGATCTGGGCGAATCAGTTTGAAAACTTAGCCAATCGACAGGCGCATTATGAGACCACTGGGCCAGAGATCTGGCAGCAAACTGACGGTAGCATCAGTGCCTGGGTCGCTGCAACCGGTACCGGGGGTACCTATGCTGGGACGGCTATGTTTCTCAAAGAAAAAAATCCTGATATCAAATGTGTCGTAGCCGACCCCATGGGGAGTGGTTTATACAGCTATGTTAAAACAGGAGAAATTAAATCTGAAGGGAATTCGATCACTGAAGGTATCGGCAACGGTCGCGTAACTGGCAATATGGCTGGTGCGCCTGCAGATGATGCCATTCGCATTGACGATCCTGAAGCCTTACGAGTGGTTTATCAGCTTCTCTACAAAGATGGCCTGTATATGGGAGGGTCAGTGGGTATCAATGTGGGAGCCGCAGTTGCTCTGGCTAAACAAATGGGGCCTGGCCATACGATTGTGACGGTGCTTTGTGATAGTGGCTCTCGTTACCAATCAAAGGTATTTAATCGAGAATGGCTGGAGGCAAAAAGTCTATGGTCCGAACAGCTTTTACCTCCTAGCCAGTAGAGATTTAGAAATTCTGTTTATCGTTTTCTCTTGTCTACAGTCTATGTTTTAGTGCCAACAATGAGACAGGTCTGTCCACGTTCAGGATGGCTGTAGAGAGAAAAGAAACAGCGGCGAAGGGTAGCCCTCTCCACGCCGCTGTTAGATATGCCCTAACGGAAATTGTCAGGATTCAGCGGCTGACCAGACTGATTTAGATACTCACCAGTACCTCCATCAGCAGGGTCCAAAAAGGGTTTTAGATAAATACCGTTGGATGCTTGGCGAGTTGAGCGATTACCCAAAATGTTACTAACGGCTCCAAAGATCTCATCGTCCAATGACCCTGAGCCTAATAAATCAGTATCTGGGAGTCTGGTGCCACCAACAAATGTATTGACGGCATTAGTGTCAGTACCTGCATCAGCCAGAGTAATGTTTGAAAAGACCGCATCACGAGTCGCTATTGGATCTTGACCGACGGGCACTGTGAAGACAATACGACAACTTTCTAGCTCCTCTTCAGTGGTAGCACAGACCGTATTGTATCCATTCTCAACATCAGTGCGAAGCTCCACCAAGCCGTCGGGGCGATACTCTTCTAAGCGGGTGCTAATAGTCTCACAACGACGCTCAGGCGTCCAGCCACCGCCCATTTCTGTTGGGACAGCCCAGGGGTACGCCTGTCCTGGCTCACTCCTGGGGCGATACATTACTGTGTACTCGCCAGCTTGAATCTCACAGGTAAATCGCGAGCTAGCAGGTTCTGGTGCATCTTCGCCATCATTTGCTAAGACAAAATTAGCTCCTAAAAGCGGTCCTAGGGTCACGCTGAGAGCCAGCACACTAACCTTAGCAACCGATAGAATATTAGACAGGGGGAGAGCTCTGTAGCGTAAGTTCTGAGGCACGATCATCCGACCCATGGTTAGCTCCTTTATGTATCCTAAGTTAGCCGATGTCTCCTCTCTGAGGCTAACTTAGCGTAATTAGTTGAGCATTGAGCTGTGGTCAGTGCGTAAATTGGCTACACAGTCTGTAGTAAGTAGGTTGGGTGAATTACGACTTCCGAATTTTGAAGTATTAGTTGAAGCCCTTTTTTCTAGTTCGCTAGCCAAACAGTGGTTAATTCAAAATTCAAAGCTCAGAATTCAAAGCTCAGAATTCAAAACTAATTTAACCGTGGCAGTGTTTGAACTTTTTACCACTGCCACACCAGCAAGGTTGACTACGTTTTGGTAGTATCGGCGGCAGCATTTCGCCATCGACGTAAAACCAGCGGCCATGCTGTTTGACAAATCTGGACCGCTCATGGAGCTGTCCCCAGCCTGGCTGACTGTGAATGGCTACAAACTCTACTTCGCCAGCTGTGTCATTCTTTTGACCCTGACGAGTTCTAACGACTGTGAGCGATTCCCAAACCGTAGTTTTAGTGCTCTTAACTAAGTTGATGCGGTCATCAAACTTTCGCTTTGACGGGTGATGGGTGGCAATTAGATAATCCACATTGCCTTGATGGTGAGCGGTGTATCGCGATCTCATCAATGACTCTGCGGTTGGAGCCACCTCAGTATTCATCAAATAGGGCTCACAGCACTTAGAATATAGACGCTTACTTCCACAGGGGCAGGTTTGGACAGACATGGCGTTTGGCACTCAACCCAGGGCAATAGACTATCAGACCTAATCTACTACTTCCCTCGAACCTGCCAGGTGTGATCTGTCCGTCAGCTCTAATCAATTTCCAAACTATCGATGCTTAATGGCACCAGCTCGTGATCGGTCGTAAATGCTATCCACATTTCCTCTTGGGGCTCAATTGTCACCCCAGTCAAAGCACAGCGCTCACTCCGCTGCGCTTCAGCGGCCATAATCGCTCGGATCTGCTGGCGCTGTATTTGAAAGCCAGGATCATCAGAATGCTGACGCACATAGTCCCACAGCACCTCCCTCACCAGTGACTGATAGCCACGACTGCCTGCAAGGGTCTTAAGCTTATCAATCAGCTCCCGCTCAAACCGAATGCTGGTAACTTGCATATCAGTAGTAGGCAGCTTGGTGTTTAGGCTCATTAATCGTTTTTGGAAGTGAGTGGACAAAGTCTATAGCTTTATACTACATATGTAGCATAAGAATGTTGAATGCTTACACCCTGAGTGTACATCCCCCATAGAAAGTTTACCCAGTATCATTTGGAATCTAGAATCTAGAGTAATACCGTCCCTATGGACTTTAACTACATTAGCGTCTTGCTGCAAATCCCTGCTTGCTAGTGGACAGGTTAAAAATTGGTTAGCCTGCCTGTATCAATATGAAAAATATATTTCAGTGCTGACCTAATCTTAATAAATTCTCCTGCTAGAACTTTTTCTCAGTATCTTTATATCGATAAGGAATTTATTACAGATGCGAAACGTTTAGTGAGATTTTTCTTTGATAAAAAAATCATGATTTAAGATTGTTGTTGATGCATATCAAGGCTGATTAAATCAATCAAAAACGTTTCTAATCAGGTGAGCTACAATTACGAAATTAGGACTATTCTTTTGTAGTTATCCAGTGTTATCAGCTTTATTAACAAGACGGCTCCTACTTTCCTTAGTAAATATAAAACTGTGCTCTTTACCGTTTTTGCCCATCTACCTTGTACAAAAAACGACGACGACCCCCGAGTTAAGAATGTGGCATTAGTTACCACAAGTAAATAACTGAAAGTTTAATGTCAGTTGTTGAAGACCCTACAGAACTGTGCAGAAATACTTACTGTCACCTAACTGTCAACTGGTTAACCTAAACGTGCAGGATGATCGCCTTAAGGTCACCATTGATAACGTCCATAGCTCATGCTTGGCCATATGGTTGCCCCAAGAAACCATATGTTTGGCGCGCGGGTCTTTTAATGGAGTGCAAAATCGGTTTTCATTCATACCTGTAGTGAATAGGAGCATTTGATAGCTGCAGCTCAACCGCGTTAGCAAATTTAACGTGTCGTCTATTAATCTAATTTGTTCATTAGCTGACAGGGAGCGCCATGACCACTAATCGGCAAGTACCTTACCTCGTTGGAGATACGAAAAAACAGTCTTACTCTGGTCGTTTACATCAGCGATTGGATGAAGCTATGCAAGAAGGCACTGAGGTGCAGGTTCGTCTTCCCTGGGGAGGACTAAGCGGTGTCCCTGTCTATTTAGATGAGACTTGCGTTGAGATCGTTTATGTTCATGTCTACGAACCTGATGAAGATGATGAGCCTGATGATGAAGTATCTCGTCGCACAGTTTGGCTAGTGCGTCTAGAGGAGATTAGCGCTGTATCATTTGTTAGCGAAAGTTGGTCTAAGGAGCGTCTGGAAAAGCTGTTTATTCCGGATAAGAAGGAAGATACTTCGTCAACTCAGGATGTGAGTTCCGAGGAATCGATGGATTAGGTCATCAATCAATGCACTGTAAATGAGCCAGTCAAGAGGAATGAACCAATTCCTTTTGACTGGCTTTTTAACGAGTTAAAACGTAAATTTTTTAGTGACCCAGATTTTTGCCAGCCGGATTGCTTCACTACGGCTATGAGCTTTAGGTACAGCAACAGCACTACCTGTAGCATAATCAATCCAAGCTGTATAAATCTTTGCACCCAAATGGGTGCCACTCGCAATTTGAATCGTCACACCGCGATAGGGGAAGGAAAAAACGGTTTTAATGTAGTCAGGGTCAGCAATATGCATAAATATGGCAGAGTGACCGGTGTACTCGTCATTGTATAGCTCTATTCAGCCTTTACTATGGCTATTGAAATTGTCCGTTGTGAACTTTCAGCCTACGATCATGCCATTCGTACTGTACGCGAAACCGTATTTGTTGAAGAGCAAGGTGTCCCTGTAGAGCTGGAAATGGATCAACGCGATCGCATTTGTAAACACGTACTAGCGCTGGTTGATGGCTGCCCTGCCGGTACAGCGCGGTTAGATATCCCCAAAGATGGAAAAGTCGGACGTCTGGCTGTGTTAACAAATTTTCGGCGTCAAGGCTTAGGGCGTCAGATCATGCAAGAAATCGAAGCTATCGGTCGTGCTCACCAGCTACCTCACCTGTGGTGCCATGCACAGAAAACAGCTGTTCCTTTTTACCAATCTCTGGGGTACGACATCACAAGTTCTGAATTTTTAGAGGCTGGCATAGTGCATTGCAAAATGAGCAAAAACCTCAGGAAGAGGTAGTTATAAGTTTTGAATGGAAGCCTCTTGTCAGGTACAACCCAGTCAAACACTAATCACCTCAAAACTAAGAACTTTCCAAGCTAGGCATAAAGATCAGCGACATACTCCCCGTAACCGTTATAGATAACTGTGTCCCGTTTCTCCCAATCCCAAGATTCGCCTTCTCCTATCATCCGCTCTCGTTTCTGCGACCAGCGAGGATGAGATACGTCGGGTTCGACGTTAGCCTCAAACTTGTATTCATTTGGGGAAATCGTATTCCAATAGGTATTTGGTCGCTCTGCCAAGAACTCAATCTTGACGATAGACTTGGCTCCTTTAAAGCCGTATTTCCAAGGGATCACCATACGAATAGGGGCACCGTGTTGTTTAGGCATAGTGCGACCATAGATACCTACAGCAAAGAACGAAAGCTCATTCGCCATTTCATCAATGCGCAGACCTTCATGGTATGGCCAGGGAAGATTAGAAAATGATATAGCGGGACCTTCGGTAATTGCTTCGTCATAAAACGATTCGAACCGAACAAACTTGGCTTCAGATTTGGGTTCCACATCTGCTAGAACCTTGTGCATTGGAAACCCGAGCCAGGGGACAACCATGGCCCAGGCTTCTACACAGCGGAATCGATAAACCCGTTCTTCAAGGGGAAACTTTTGATATAGATCGTCGAGATCGTACGTTTTAGGATTTTTGACTAAACCTGATATTTCTAGCTTCCATGGATCGGTAGGTAGCTTTTGAGCGTCAGCCCAGATATTTTTGGTAAGCCCAAACTCATAAAAGTTGTTGTAACGGCTAGCAAATAGCTGATTAGTGATGGGATATCCTGCATCAGTGAAGGCAGGATTCGTTGTGAAATTATTGAGAGGATCGCCTAAAGTGCCGATGAGCTCATCTTTTCCCTGCCCTGTTAGAGGCCGACCGGTACAGCTTGCAGCCGCAATCCCTAAGCCGACGCCAGCTAAATTTTTAAGAAATCGACGACGATTAAAGTAGGCAGATTCTGGAGTGGCTAGTTTTTTGGGTAATTGCCAGTTAGGACGGATATGAATAAAGCTCATAGCCAGCAGGGAATGTGACAGTTAAAGATGTTGATAGACTAACGTATCCTTCTGAGTGCTAACTGAGCAGAACCTGAATAACCGCCGCCGCCGCACTGTGGCACAATTAAATCTAGTTGTTAAGATGAACTGCATTTAAGAAACCCTGTGAGTACTGCTACCTCTACCCGTCGTGTCGTTTTTCCGTTTACTGCGGTTATCGGCCAAGAAGATATGAAACTTGCCCTGATCTTAAATGTCATTGACCCCAAGATTGGTGGGGTAATGATCATGGGCGATCGCGGTACTGGCAAATCCACGACAATTCGAGCCCTGGCGGACCTTCTGCCTGAGATCAGCGTAGTCGAAAACGATCCGTTTAACCGGGCTCCTGAGGATCCTGAGGTAAAGCGTGAGTATGAGGGGAAATCATCACCTCCCGAAGGGACAATAAAGGTGCCCATGGTGGACTTGCCTTTGGGTGCCACCGAAGATCGCGTGTGCGGCACTATTGATATTGAAAAAGCCCTGTCGGAGGGGGTGAAAGCTTTTGAACCAGGGCTGCTGGCAAAAGCTAATCGTGGTTTGCTGTACGTCGATGAGGTTAACCTCTTAGACGATCACCTGGTGGATGTGCTTTTGGACTCGGCTGCATCGGGACGTAATACCGTAGAGCGCGAGGGTATTTCCATACGTCACCCAGCTCAGTTTGTATTAATTGGCTCAGGTAACCCAGAAGAAGGTGAGCTGCGACCACAGCTGTTAGACCGTTTTGGGATGCACGCCGAGATTCGGACGGTTAAAGATCCAGCTCAGCGCGTACAGATTGTTGAACAACGCTCTGAATTTGACCAAGATCCCGATGCGTTCTTAGCAACGTATCAAGATGCGCAAACAGCGCTTCAAGAGAAGATTGTGAGTGCTCAACAGCGGTTGTCAAAGGGTGTGACTATCGACCATGAATATCGACTGCAAATCTCTCAAGTATGCTCTGAGCTAGATGTAGATGGACTGCGAGGTGACATTGTGAGTAACCGCGCTGCTAAGGCACTGGCTGCCTATGAGGGGCGAACTGAAGTCACCCTCGACGATATTCAGACTGTGATTGCCCTGTGTCTACGTCACCGTTTGCGGAAAGATCCGCTAGAGTCTATTGACTCTGGCTACAAGGTTGAGAAGACCTTTGGTAGTGTCTTTGGTGTTACTATCCCTGACCCTACTGCTAACGGTCGTACACCGGTAGGTGCGCGATAGATGAGAAAGCGAATCCTAGGTCTGGACCCTGGTTTAGCTATTTTGGGATTCGGCATTCTTGAATATGATCCAGCGACCACCCGAGATCTAAAGCCAGATCTTGCGGTGGTTGATTTTGGCATTATTGAAACCCCAGCTGGCACAGAGGTCGGGTCACGTCTATGTACGATCTATGAAGATCTCAACAGTTTAATTGAGGCGTATCAGCCTGATTCTGTTTCTATTGAAAAGTTGTTCTTTTATCGCATGGGTAACACTATTTTGGTGGCCCAAGCTAGGGGTGTGGTGATGCTGGTGCTAGCTCAGCATAAGCTACCTTTTTTGGAGTTTACACCGGCTCAAATTAAACAGGCACTCACAGGCTACGGCAATGCTGACAAACAGGATGTACAAGAAGCCGTCAAACGCGAACTAAAGTTAGAGAAGATTCCTCGCCCAGATGATGCGGCGGATGCGTTGGCGGTTGCTATGACGGGGTGGTTTAACCTGGATGACTAGACACTATCCAAGCAATCCTGCCAGGTCAAAAAGCTTTTGAGCAGAGATACTGAAATCTGGCAGTTGTGCGTCATCAATCACGGTATTCCCTCGGTGGGTAGTAGGGACAGCATTGGGTATAAAAACCGTGATTGTCTTGGCACGAGGATCGATAATCCACACGCTGGCAACACCAGCATTCAAATAATCAACAGCTTTTTCTGCCATTGCCCCAAATGTTTGGTCAGGCGAGATAATTTCAACAGCAAGATTTGGCGGTATTGGACAAGGGCCATCCTCATCCCAATCTGTTGGCAATTTCTCTGATGCAACAAATAGTAAATCTGGCACTGGGCACCAATCACGACCATGGCGTTTTAGGGTGACTGCCCACTCTAGGCCAACCTCGCCACGATCCATACACCAATCATCTAGCAGGCGTAAAATTGCTTTCTGAGTTTTGGAGTGAAATCGCTTAGGAGCCAATTTTGGAATCGCTTTACCGTCAATAAGTTCACAGGCTACATCGCCCTCTGGCAATGCTAAAAAATCCTTCAGGGTAAGTAGGGGTGCCTGAATCATAGATTTACTGAGCGCATGCTTTTCAAGTTTAGGAAAGAAGACGACATAGTGCCACTTTTGGAAAGATACGTTATCTAACCTTTAAGATGGCAAACACTATGGAGCAAGTTCTTAACCCTCCAATTAAGGAAAAATTAGAATATTGCTCCGTTTGTTGTTATCGATTGCTGCTCAAGATGAAGAGCGTATCTTTTCGGACCAAATGCGTGTAGGTAGACCCCAAACGTAGATAAAGCCCTCGCCAGCCTTGTGGTCAAACTGGTCGTCTGCACCATAGGTAGCTAGCTCTTCTGTATAGAGAGCGTTGGCGGATTTACGACCAACAATGGCGGCATTACCCTTAAAGAGTTTTAGACGCACCGTACCGGACACTCGCTCTTGAGTCTTCTCGATAAAGGCATCAAGGGCTGCTTTGAGCGGGCTAAACCAGAGGCCGTTGTAGACAATTTCGCTGTAGGTTTGTTCAATGCCACGCTTGTATTGGGTGACATCTGCCGTGAGAGTGAGGCTTTCAAGATCGCGATGGGCGGCAATTAAGGTAAGCAAGCCGGGGGTTTCGTAGATCTCACGAGACTTAATGCCAACCAAGCGATTTTCGAGTATGTCGAGACGGCCAATACCGTGGTTGCCGGTTAAGTCGTTGAGTTTGCTAATCAGCTCAACGGGACCAAGGCTGCTGCCGTTAACGCCCACAGGAATGCCTTTCTCGAAGCTGATTTCAACATATTCAGGTTCGTCAGGTGTGTCGACAATCGCCTTGGTCAAGGCATAAACCTCTTCAGGGGGCTCAGTCCAGGGATTTTCTAGAACGCTCGCTTCAATGCTGCGGCCGAGCAGGTTGCGGTCAATGCTGTAGGGAGAAGACTTTTTAACTGGGAAGGTGAGGCCAAACTTTTCACCATAGGCGATGGCTTCTTCTCGACTCATTCCCCATTCGCGGGCAGGGGCTAGGACTTTGAGTTTAGGGTTAAGGGCTGCGATCGCAACATCAAACCGCACCTGATCATTACCTTTACCGGTGCAGCCGTGGGCCACGGCATCTGCACCGTATTTTTCTGCAGCTGCCACCAGCGCTTTCGCAATCAGCGGACGGGCCAGGGATGTGGACAGAGGATAGCGATCTTCGTAGAGCGCATTCGCCTTAATTGCTGGAAATGCGTAGTCAGTGATAAAGATTTCGGTCAGATCTTCTACCAGCGACTCCATGACCCCAGCACCTAGCGCCTTTTTTTGGATCGGGCCGAGTTCTTCACCTTGCCCGAGATCCGCCGCCAGCGTAATGACCTCTTTGACACCAAATTCATTTTTCAAATAAGGAATGCACACAGTCGTGTCCACACCACCAGAATAGGCAAGTACAACCCGTTCAGCCCGACCCATAGTTTTAACCTAATTAAAATCACAAGCCCTTATTATTGCAGTTTAAGAAGTCTCAAGGTATCTAGATTCTTGATGTTTGCGATTAAATCGTGACAAGAAAGTTAGAAATCAACCGGTCCTAAGATCGTCTAGCTGGACCGCTATCATAGAGGTCGCTCCCCTAACCATTTATCCATGTTTTTCAGCGTTGTTATTCCCACATACACCCGCAGACATATTCTCGAAAAATGCTTGCGGGCGATGGAGCATCAGGTACTGCGCGCCGATACCCAGGTTGAGAACTATGAGATTGTGGTGGTAGACGACGGTTCGACCGATGGCACGGTGCAATGGCTACAGACACAGAATCTCCCCCATGTAACGCTGTACGAACAAGACCATAAAGGGGCCGCTGTCGCTCGTAATCTGGGTGTGGCAAAGGCGATCGGGGACACAATTATTTTTATCGATAGCGATCTGGTGGTGCTGGACGGCTTTTTACAGCACCATGCTGATGCGCTGACGAAACATTACACCAACCAGGGCAATGACCGTGTATTTACCTACGGGCGGGTCGTGAATACCTGTAACTTTGAGGAGCCTACATCAGAGCCGTTTAAGGTGACGGATTATTCCCAGGCATTTTTTGCGACAGGGAATGTTGCGATCGCAAAACACTGGCTGCTCAAAGCGGGGTTATTTGATACTCAGTTCACCCAATATGGCTGGGAAGACCTAGAGCTAGGTGTTCGTCTCAAAAATCTGCAACTAAAACTGATCAAATGTCCAGAAGCGGTTGGGTATCACTGGCACCCACCATTCAGCCTGGATGATTTACCCCGACTGATCGATGTAGAAATTCAACGAGCCCGTATGGGAGTTGTATTTTACAAAAAGCATCCTACGTTAGATGTTCGCATGATGATTCAGATGACCTGGCTGCATCGACTGCTATGGGGTCTGCTCTCACTGGGTGGCCTACTCAACGAACAAACGCTCAAACCCCTATTGCAGTGGCTGATTGACCAAGGACGTCCCCAGCTTTCCCTGGAAGTGGCCCGCATTTTTCTAAACTGGTATAACGTCAATGCTGTCCATGCGGCCTATCGAGAGCAGTCATAACGCGCAGGCATACCCCCTCAGGGTGAGGCTATACTGACTTAACTTTATCTATCATCTAGATAGGCACTGTGTACAAATCCCGCTCCGATTAACTCAGGCTGTGTGAAATCGGCATAAGCTCGATGTTTGCATGGCCCCTAACCTAACCGTTGACAATTCGATTCTTTGACTTGATTTCACAATCCTTTTGAGAATTTTGTACCTCCAGATACACCAGTCTCCATCTGCACTAGCTAAGTTGATATGAAAATCAAAATATTAAAAAACGTATAGCGACCATCTCTAACTGTTCGTCTTATGCACTCTGATAACGTTCAACTATTTCGCATGCTGGTTGAAGCTGGTGCTCAGCCAGGGGAAGATTTTTCCTACGATCTTGGCCAAGGTACCTGTCACATCAATGAGCGCGGCTTTATTCTGCTGCAAAATGCCTTCCCCGATATTAATTGGCACGAAATTTCGAGCGTAATTGAGCGAGATCTAGACGGTCCAGTGCAAAGGCTGAATCAGCAGCTGGGGGTAAATTTTACGGCCGCTGTTATGCAACGGTTACAACACCGTTTAGAGCATTTACCCATCAATGAGGCGGCCTGGTATGTGCATCAAATATTGGGTGGTGTGGAGCAGCGTACAGGAATTCCTCTGTATCAACTTATCCAACGGGATTTGCCGTCTGAAACCTGCCACCGGTTAGAGCAGCTACTCAAGCTCACGCCGCTGACCCCCTGCAATGTTTGGATTGAGGATCTGGTCTTAGCAGCTGGTGGCTCAGCTGACGACATTGACTATGACGATAACGATATTTTATTGAGCGAAGCGGGGGTTGCTATTCTTAGCCAGGTTTGGACAGGTGAATTAGAACTTCAGGATGATCTGGCTGCCTAATTGCCCGTTGTTTGGGTGCTCCACAGGGCACTCCTTAAATGGGCTACGCCCATTTAGGATAATTAGCATCCACAACCACCATTGACCCCGTAATATCGACAGAATCATCGCAAGCCAGATATAGAGTGGCTCTGGCGATTGCTCGAGCTGCGTTTTTGTCACGCTTGGGCATCCGAAAAATTCTTTCGGCTAGAGCTGCTTGGGAGTCAGCTAAGATAGCGCCGCTCACGGCAACGTGAGGCCAAATTAAATTAACGCGAACGCCAGCTTGATTAATGCCCTCTGAGATATCACGCGTCATCGCTATCATCCAGCCACGGCTTGTGCCTTCAACTACCTGCATTCCTTTACGGGGGTAGGGCACGATATTGACGATTGAGCCTGTTGCAGAACGGCTGAGAAAAGGCAGTGCATACTGACTAAACAGAAAGGCTCCCTGTAAGCTGAGGCTAACAATGCGCTCCCATGATTCATCCGTTAGGTCTAGCAAAGAGGCATCATTTCCGAGCAAGCTAAAACTAGCGTTGTTGCACAAGATATCAATGCGACCAAAAGTAGCAACGGTGTCTTTAACAACTGCTTCGACATCGTAGGGCGCCGTGGCATCTACCAGACAAAAGCGCGCCTTAGCGCCTTCTTTCTCTAATTTATGGACTAACTTATTGCCCTGGGACTGGTTTAGCCCACAAAGAACCAATTGGGCTCCGTGACGTGCTAACAAGCTTGCTATCCGACGCCCTACTCGACAGTCTCCTGCTGTGATAAGAGCAACGCGATTCTGAAGCAGCATCGTTAGTTCCGCCGTAGTTGACCGAGTTAAAGAGTCTTTTATGCTCTGAAATAGTAAGCCATTTCAGAGCATACATAGTGAGAAAAGAGAACTAAAAATGTAGCGGAGAGGACCTTAAGTAACAAGTATAAGCCGAGCGTTGCGAGAGTAAACCAATTGCGATCGCCAAGGGATAAATCGGTCTAGAGCGGTGGCTATTTAACGACCACCCCTCACAGCTACAACCATCCCAGGGCGCAGTAATGTAGCCGATTCAAACAGCCCAGCCTTCTTATGCAAACGTCTGTTTAAAACGCACACCCTGTCGGTAAGGGTTCAACGGTCTCTAAGCTCGATAACGAGTCGACAACGGGTTCAAAGCCAGAACTGACGCTGCCTCCATAGGCCTGACCGCCATAGTTACTCTGCAGTCCGCCCATGTGTGCGCGAATGATAACATTCTGATCGGGATCAATCGGCACAGGGCCACCGCTACGGGTAAACGGCTGTTCATTGATGTGGCTGTGGGCCAAAATGCGACGGTAAATGAGTTCACCTGTTTCAACGTCCGCCACTTCCCACCAGTCAGAGTACTGTTCACAGCCCGTATCGGCACTGCTAATGGTGACGGCAAATGTATAATTTCCGGCTTCGCCCGTGACCGCAACTGACGTTATGTCGGCTACAGGGATGCCATTTTCATCGGTAGGTTCTGTTGAAATAGGATCAACCACTGGTTCAGCAACTGTTTCGGGGGCAGGGGTGGGTGCCAGGGGTACCTCGCTGGTATCTGGAGATGGCATACAGGCTACCATTGGCACTAAAAGCAATAGCAATATAAGTTTGCGCATGGGTTTGTGGGTGTGAGTCGCTGCAGTATGGCTTAAACTGCCGCTGCTGCAACAGGTGCTTTAGTCAATATATCTACCCCCTCTTTAGTCACCACCACCGTATGTTCAAACTGAGCTGTCAGCTGACGATCTTTGGTAATCGCTGTCCAGCCGTCGGCCAGCAGCTCTACCTCATATGTCCCTATATTAATCATCGGTTCGATGGTAAAGACCATTCCGGGCGCTAATTTTTTACCTTTACCAGCTGTGCCATAGTGGGGAATTTGAGGTTCGGTATGAAAAATCCGATGGACGCCGTGTCCAACAAAATCACGCACTACAGAGAACCCTTCTGCTTCAGCATAGGCTTGAATCGCAGCTCCGATATCAACAATGCGAGCACCGGGCATGACGGCCATAATGCAGCGATACAAGCTTTCTTGGGTCACCTCGACTAGTCTGCGGGCTTGGGGAGACACATCACCAACTAAAAACGTGCGGGAAGTATCTCCATGGTAGCCATTCAAAATAGGTGTGACATCAATGTTAATGATGTCACCGTCCTGCAAGATTTGCTTATCATTGGGAATCCCATGACAAACTACTTCATTAACGCTAGTGCAAATAGATTTGGGAAAAGGGTCTACCCCTTCACCACCTGGGTATCCCAAGGGGGCGCTCTTAGCGCTGTGGGCCTGGGTCCAACGTTCAGCTTCGTCGTTGAGCTCTAACGTGCTGACGCCGGGCTGAACCATTGGCTCAAGGTGATCCAATAGACGCGCCGCTAGTTGACAGGCGTTACGCATCTGTTCAATTTCTCGTTTTGATAGCCGAATGATTCCTTTGAATGCAGCGTCCACGATGATTCCGTTCAATGTATGTCATTTGAGGGGGCATCGCCCCGCTTACCTCACTCTAGCGCTATTGCCATCCTCTAGCCGCTAGATAATGGAAAATTGGTTGGACAAAATTGATGAATTGGTTTTAACGGATGGTGATCTTGTCCGCAATGTATACCCAACCTTAGATGTGATAAAAAGATGTGATAAAAAGGTCAAACCTTTAGGTGTTGAAGAGTAATGAAAGTCTGGTCTGTCTGTGGGCTCTGCTTGTATCTAGGTCTCGCGTTATTGGATTGGGTGACCGGGCAACACTGGCTGGCTGATTTTTCATTGCCGCTGTCAATGTTTGGGGGTATTAGCCTTGCGATCGCAAGCAACACATCCAAAACACCAGCCCCACAAAACCTGGCAAATAATCATGGCGATAGCCCTCAGGTGGCACCAGAACCGTCAGTCCCGACTAACGAGACACCGGTAAATCCCCATCCCGCTAATTCTCAGCAAAACTCCCCTTCAATTTCTTTCACTATCAACAAAAATGTTCGCCCCTAGAGACGGGCGTGCCAGTCTTGAAGCTCAAGGTTTAGCTCAGCCTTCCTTAGGCGATTGCAGCTGCCCTACCGCATTAGTTACTATCTGACGCGGCGTCAGCCGATTTGAAAAGACCAGCAGTCGGTTAAAAATACCGTGAACGGCCACAACCTGATTCCGTTCTAGAGCAGCGTAGCCAAATTTAGCGACGTCAGCCGCGTCAGGTAGCTTGAACTTCTTAAACAGCTCTATCTCCCCAAGCTTGGCACGGGTTTGAAAATCAGTCCCTCGCGTCGGCCCCGGACAAAGGGCGGTTACGTTAACCCCTGTGTCTTTAAGCTCGTGGGCCAGGGCCTCCGTAAACGACATTACATAGGATTTGCTTGCATAGTAGGTAGCCATAAACGGACCTGGCTGAAAGGCTGCCGTGGATGCCACATTGAGAATTTTTCCGTAGCCTCGTTCCAGCATGGCGGGTAGAAAAAGCCTGACTAAATAGGTCAGGTTGACCATATTGAGCTGCAGTAGAGCATTCTGCGTTGACCAATCACCCTCAGCAAAAGGGCCATAGGCACCAACGCCAGCATTATTGACCAAAACATCCACTGTTAGCCCTTGTTGCTGAACACGCTCAAACAGCATTTGTGGTGCGTCGGGTTGACTCAGATCGCAGCTAATGACACAAACCCTGAGGTCATAGCTTTTAGTCAGCTCGTCTTGAATCCGGTGGAGCTTATCTGTGCTGCGGGCTACCAAGATCAGATCGTGGTCGTGGTGTGCAAACACGTTTGCTAACTCATAACCGATACCCCCAGATGCGCCTGTAAGCAGTGCTGTTTTTGCCATAGTTTAGAAGGTCTACCTCTGCTTCACCATAGCCTTAGTACGGCCAACCGATCCAACCATTAGGGTTCTCTCTACAGGTTTGTTTTATTCACCCAAAACACTTTCGGCAAGCCCTAATATTAGGTGAGGTTCTCTTCCCTGGGTGTTGCTATATCTGTAAGGCATCATGATGACTGTAAGGCAAAGGAAAGAGGCCGGAGTCAACACTCTCCTCAAATCCATTGACATCACAATCAAGAACTGAGGAAACAACATGATCGTACGTTACTGGCAGCCCTTCCAAGAAATCGAAACCATTAGACAACAGCTTGACAACATTTTTGAAGATCTCACTCCTGCAACAACAGATTGGATTCCTGCCGTTGATCTTATAGATGCGGGTGACAACTATGTTCTAGACGTGGTTCTACCGGGTCTAAAGGGTGATGATATCAATATTGAAGCTAGCCGTAAGAGTATCGCTGTCTCTGGTGAGCGCACTGCCGCTGGTGACGATCAGCAAGTACTACGTCGCGAGCGACGCTATGGTAGCTTCCGCCGTGTGATTAACCTACCTGTGGCGATTGACCATGAGCAGGTGAGTGCTGACTACACCAACGGCATTTTGACAGTGCATGTACCCAAGTCTGCTGAGGTGCGTCATCAGGTCGTTAAGGTGAATGTTCCTGACGCAGCGGCTGAATAATGGGGCGTTCAGGCGTGATTAGTTGGGAATACCTAATTGCGTCTGAGTGCTCCCGATGACTCTTCTCTAATTCTCCTAGTTTGGCTATGGCGGCAGGTAAACCCTGCCGCTTTTTTTGTCGGATTCGCCGACATTTTGGTGAAATGCTGACAGATAGAGCCCTTATGGGGATAGCGATCGGTGACTAAAGGTTATGCGTTAGAGGCTGCTGGCGTTTAAGCTGGGAGTACACTCGCAGTTGGTAAATGAAACGCTATGAGTAGTCCAGATCTGACCAGTAGCTGTGCAGCTCCAGACCGTGTCATTCCAAAAATTGGCATTTTGGCAATGCTTCGGCTTGGGGCGTTTAATGCCGGTCTTGGGATTATGTCAGTCCTCACGTTAGGTGTTCTCAATCGCATCATGATTGATGAGCTGCAAATACCCGCATTGATTGCAGCAGGAACCATTGCAGTCCATCAGTTTATGGCGCCTGCCAGGATTTGGTTTGGTCAAATGTCAGACTCAAAACCATTTTTGGGCTATCACCGCAGTGGCTATATCTGGCTTGGCATCGTTGGCATGGCTGTGACGGCCTTTTTAGCGATACAGGTTGTTTGGCAAATTGGTACGCAGATTGAGCTGCTTGGCTGGGGACCTCATATCTATCCGTGGGTGGCGTTACTCGCTTTAGTATTTGCGCTGTATGGATTAGCGTTATCGTCTACATCTACACCGTTTACGGCGTTACTCGTCGATGTATCTGATGAAGACGCTAGACCCCGACTGATCGGCATCGGTTGGTTTATGCTCATGATTGGCATTATTCTGGCTGTGATTTTAACCACGGTAGTCGTGGGAGGGGCGTTGGATAATGCGCCCACATTGGCGGACATTAGAGCACCGATCAATCAGCTATTTATAGTGGCGGCTTCGCTGGTGTGCGTTTTGGCGATCGCAAGCACCTTTGGTATTGAAAAAAAGTATTCACGACTGACCCAGCGGTCTAGCAACCAAGGGCGAGAGGATCAAATTACGTTAAGAACCGCCTTTAAGGTTTTAACGGCCAGTCGTCAGGCAGGATTATTCTTTGGCTTTTTGCTGGTTTTATGTCTTAGTCTCTTTATGCAAGATGCCGTACTCGAACCCTATGGCGGGCAAGTATTTGGCATGACCATTGATGAAACCACTCGGCTAAATGGTTTTTTTGGTGGCGGTACCGGTCTGGGTATTGTAGTCACTGCATTTTTCCTAGCGCCCAAGCTGGGTAAAAAACGTACGATTAAAATTGGCTGTTTGTGGGCGGCCTTTTGCCTAACCTTGCTGATTGCCATTGGCGCAACGGGTAATCCAACGCTGCTGGGGGCAGGCGTGGGTTTATTTGGCCTGGCCTCAGGTGTGCTCACGACAGGCTCAATTTTGCTGATGTTAGATCTAACCATTGCTGAGGTGGCGGGAACCTTTGTGGGTGCTTGGGGGCTAGCTCAAGCCATCGCCCGAGGGGTGGCGACAGTGCTGGGTGGCGGTTTGCTGTCGCTGGGTAAGACCATTATGGAGGCCGTGGCAGGAGGACCCGTACCCGAATCACAGCTGCTGCCTGCCTATGGTTTGGTCTTTGGCACCCAAGCGGTTGGTATGTTGGTCTCAGTGGCCATTGTGAACCGTGTAAATATTCGTGAGTTTCAGACGACTGCACAGAGTGCGATCGCAAATGCCCTTGAAAGCGATATGGATTAACCCTGATGACTCAAGACTGGCAACACATTCTGACCGTCGCAGAAACAGCAACAACTGTTATTGGCACCCAGCTACTGAAAGATTTTGGCAATGCCACAGCCGAAGAAAAAGCTGACGGTAGTCTAGTTACCCAATCCGACAAGTGGGCTGATGGTGAGCTGCGGCGACGACTCCAAAAGGAATTTCCGGCCCATGGTGTGCTTAGCGAAGAGGGGGTGCATGTCTTGCCTGAGCAAGACTTCTGCTGGGTTATTGATCCCATTGATGGCACCACCAACTTTACCCGAGGCGTGCCTCTGTGGGGTATCTCCCTAGGTCTGCTCTACAAAGGCACACCGGCCTTTGGTCACGTATATATTCCCACCCTAGATCAGCGGTTCCATGGTTTTTTTATGGGAGATTCCGGCTTAGACGGTCCCAGTGGTGCTTTTCTGGATGGAGAGCCTATGCAAACATCCTTAGACGAGGCGACAGGTAGCCAGCTTTTTAGTCTCTGCGCCCGCAGTCTTAAGGTGCTTCAAAACCCGTTCCCCTGCAAAATTCGTATGTTAGGTGTGGCTACCTATAACCTGCTGATGGTAGCGGCAGGTATAAGCTTAGGGGCTGTGGAAGCCACCCCAAAAATTTGGGATATCGCTGCCGTATGGGCAATTGCTAAAGCAGCGGGCGGTGTTTGGACACCCCTGGAGGAGGCTAGTATTTTTCCGCTAAAAGTCGGCAAAAACTATGGGAGCCGTCCATTTCCTACCTTATTAAGTGCCCGACCTGAACTAGACCAACAGTTTCGTCCGTTAGTGGAGGTCATTCAAAAATAAAGCAACAGGGGTTACTTCTGCGTAGCTTACGGAAAGTCGACTGCCAGATGGGGATCACTCATCAGGTAGATTCTGAAAATCGTATGCAACGACTAGCAAAGATAGCGCAGCGACTGCTGCCGTGGTTAGTAGCGGCCCTGATTGTGATGACGGTGAGCCCACCTGCTGCCGCGCAACAGTCTGCTAACCCGCGCATCCTGGCGGTTACGGGGCACGGCCATGACCAGGCTCCCACCACACTGGCCCAAATCACCCTTGGCATATCAGATCAGGGAAATAGCGCTAAAGCAGCCTACGATCAGCTAAATAAGCGCTCTTCTGCCGTAACAAAGTTACTAAAGTCTCGCAAAGTAGACCAGGTTAAAACCTCAAACATCAATCTGAGTCTCAAAAGTGACCGTGACGGAAAGCCAAAGAAAGATGATTATGAAGGGTATCGCAATATTGAGTTTCAGGTGCCGGCTAATAATATTGGGGTGTTAGACGATGCGATCGCAACTAACATAGATCAAGTCCACAGCATTCGTTATTTTGCTACAGAACAAGCCATTCTTACTGCCCGCACTAAAGCCTTAGAAGCCGCCATTGCCGATGCCCAAGCCCAGACCAAAGTGGCCCTTGACCAGCTTGGCTTTAGCATTGAAGAAGTCGTTGATATCCAGATAGATGATGCCATTGTTCAAACACCGGGCACCGATGCTGCATCCCAAGGCGACACCTACTCCGGTAGTGGACGATGGTCAGGTATTCCGGCAGTCAACTCTGGTGAGCAGGCTGTGGATATAGGAGTAACCTTGAAAGTACGGTATTAGGTCTGCTGCTGTTTCCAGGTGTCTGTGAGTAGACCCCCATAACCCCAGTCTTCCTCCTCAATTTCCTGGATAACGACATGAATATGTTCAGGCTTTTTTCCTAACACACGGACCAGCGAGTCAGTCACATCCTTAACTAGAGCTGCTTTCTGCTCTCGTGTGGCTCCGGTTGTAATCTGAATATTGACGTATGGCATTGCAATAGTTGGGCGGTAATATGAAATCGAAGGGTGCTGTGCCTAGTGTATGTTTTCCTACAGGCTGAATGATCGGCTGGAGTTGCGATCGCTCCAGCTTACCGATGCAAACGAACTCTTTACGCTGACCAATGCCAATCGCAGCTATCTGCGTCAGTGGCTACCGTGGCTAGATAGAACAACTACATCTGCGGATACACGTACTTTTATCCGCAATACGTTGGAACAGTTCTCTAAAACCGAAGGTGTTATTGCCGCTATCTGTTACGACGACAACATTGTTGGCATCATTGGCTATAACTACATTGACTGGGCAAACCGGAGCGGTCAAATTGGCTACTGGCTAGCAGAATCTCATCAGGGTAATGGCATTATGACCATGGCCTGTCGGCATATGCTTGACTATTCATTTGCTAACCTAAATCTCAACCGAATTGTTATTTTATGTGCAACAGAAAACCAGCGCAGTCGTGCTGTTCCCAAACGACTCGGTTTTAGGCATGAGGGTACTGCGTATGAGGCGGAGTGGTTATACGATCATTTTGTTAATCATGAGGTTTATGCGATGCTTTGCTGCAGTTGGCAACAAAACAACAGGTGAGAGTAATCTCTTGTGGGTGAGGCATTCAGAATCAGTTGTCTCGTCTCTTATCGACTCTAAAAATTAAGCTCATGGGTTTAGCTATGTGCGCCAAGCTATATATTCAGAGGGGCTCTATCAGAAACCTAGCGTGGAATGTTGATGGGGTGTTAAAGATGTTGCTTGGGGTCCCTCCGAGTTCCCCAAACCCCCTGGGCAGGGCCGGAACGCCGCCCTACGACCCAGCGTACTAGGGTATTCTTAATGGCAATAAATTGGGGGTACGGTGGGGTTGATTATTGGTGTTTTGGATCCATTTCTTTGGAAGATTCAGCATATGAAGACCAAACTGTGCGATTGGTTCTTAACAACTTTTAATCACGATCCCCTTGAGGATACAGCGTTAGCCCATAGCGGTAGAGTGCCACTGGCTGGTCAATTGCCTTAAAGTAGTCTGGGTCTTTGGGTGACAAATACACTGCCGTAATTTGATCGGCCTCGATATGACCCTGCTTGTAGTAGTAGGCTGTTGTGTTTTCAACTTCGTTTAGGTACACCGTCGGTCGACCGCCGCGAAAAAACTGTTGAAAGACTTCGGTTGTAATAAATGTGCCGTCATCAGGGTGCTCCACTGCTCGCCCTGTTACGGTAGACACCAACTGCTGATTATCTTTTAGAAATGTAATCTGTCGGTTTGGATTCTCCGGATCAACCTTAACGGTCTCTACCCAATCATTGCCTAAATAGGCCCGCGCCAGACTGAGACCGTTAAAGGCTCGGTCCGACACAATGCCTTGGGTTGTTTTTAACGGTCGATTCAGAAATTTACCCTGAGATACCCGTGCTTTTTGAAAGTGAATATCAGCCTCAATCGGAACTTCAAGAAACTTACGATTACCTTCAAATCCGGGGGTGACGATGACCGGAGATAGCGGAGCTTTCATCTCTAGCAGTGTCGATGTCATACGCCAGGGACCATCCATCCAGGCTGGATACACCAAGTCTCCTTCTGACGGCTGTACTGGTGGTTTGGCAGACCAGTTCGGAAACGCAGACAGTCGCTCAGCCAGCGGGCTAGCCATTGCCTCACCGCTACACAGCAACCACACCAAAATAAGCAGCGTGACCCAAATGAACTTGCGTTTCAGTCGTTTAAGGAAGAACCGATGCATGACTATGTCTATCACCACAGCACCAGTTTAGTCCCATTGGCATCAGAGACGTTTGAATAGAACGAATGACGCGGTAGCAATCCTAAACTATCGGGAGTAACCTTAAGAAGCCCTGTAGTCTTTAGAGATGTAAAAGCTAAATCCAAAATCCAAAAGCGTTCCCTTTTTTGCAGTGATACATCAGGTGCTCAACCCGCTTCTATTCACTTCTAGTTAGCAATGGATGATCAAACTCTGCTTAAAGAAGCCCTCACTGACGAGCTGGGCGACCTCTACAAAACTATTACCCGGCTTACGACCACAATATCCTTACCAGAAGATGACCTGCAGCTGCTGCGAGGTTTGGTTTCAGTATTACAGTTTGCTACTCGGCAGATGGCAGAGCAACAAGCTGCAGACGGTGCGTTGACGACAGATGTAACCGTCCTGCGAGAAAAGCTAGATAAGCTACAGCAAGAGAATACGGCCTATCGGAAACAACTTGACTGGTTAAAGGATCGTGTCGCTCTATCGCGCACAGCCACTGGCCGCACTCAGCTAAAGGCCAATCTTAAACATACCTTGGATGTTGCGGTCGATATTACCCAGGCTAATAGTGGCAGCCTTTTTTTGTTGGATGATTCGAATGTTGTGACGGAGTGTATTTTGACCCGATCGGGTACGACAGAGCGCGAACGACATCAGCTAGTAGGCCAAGTGTTAGAAGAGGGGCTGGCGGGCTGGGTACTTGAGCATCGAAAGGTGGAAACTATCTCAGATACTGCATTAGACACTCGTTGGGTTAATTTGGCCAACCAGCCTTATAAGGTTCGCTCGGTGCTCTGTGTGCCAATGGTGGGCAGCAGTCGCGTTCTCGGAATTATGACCCTGACCCATCCAGAGTCAAAACATTTTCAGTCGCCCTGGTTAGATTTGGTTGGGGCGATGGCTGAACAGACAACTTTGGTGCTAGAAAGTACTCGTTTACGGTATGCGCATAAAATTTTAGATAAGCGTCTGCGTCGACATCAAGAGTTTTGTTGTCAAGTTTTAGTTACTGAAATTGTGGCAGCGGTCGTGGTGCAAGACAACAAGTTTGTCCATGTAAACGGTCTTGCTGCCGACCTGTTTGGTCACAGGGCTGATGCGCTACTGCAGCTACCGTCGATTACTAGCGTGATTGCCTATGAAGATCTTAACCAGGTAAAGGCTAGCTTAGAAATCTGCAGTGCAAAGTTAGCTCAAGTTTTTAATCTTGATTTTGGCATTACCCACGAGAATGGCCAGGTCATCCCCATCAGTGCTCGAGGCATCACGTTAGATTTTCAGAAAAAACCTGCCGTCATGATGATGATGAACAAGGTATTAGAATGAGTGCAGCTACTGCCAGTATTTTTGTGATTGCCGCATTAAGACCTCAAAAGATCAAGTTTTTGAAAACGCCAACGTCTGAGGCATGGATTGCCCAAGCCTTGGCCAATCTGGATGAGGTGATGTTAGATCACTCTCACTGTGAGCGTAAGGCTGCAGGAATTGCGATTAAGCTGATGTTTTTATATCCTGGCGACGCAGCTTTGGTAGCAGCGCTGACGGAGATTGCCCAAGAAGAACTGAGTCATTTTAAGCAGGTAAATCAGTGGCTAGAGCGTCGAGGCGTTGCCCTACGTTCTTTGGCCGCTGGCCCCTATGGTTCAAAGCTACGTAAACATGTCCGGTCCAATGACCCCGAGCGCAAGCTGGATCTATTGCTTGTATCGGCCTTGATCGAAGCCCGTAGCCACGAGCGCTTGGCCCTTTTGGGTGAGCACTGCCCAGACCCGGAGCTGGCTAAGTTTTACCGCAGTTTAATGGCTTCTGAGGCACGTCACTACGGTGCCTATTGGATACTAGCCACCAATGAATTTGGTACCGATGTGGTGACCCCTCGACTAGAGGAATTGGCCACCGCTGAGGGTGAAATTTTAGCAACGTTGCATCCGGCTCCAAGGGTACATAGTTAAATGCACACTTCTTTCAAATCCTTTGTAATTCGTGACTGGCAGCCGACTGATCGAGAGGCGGCAGCGGCGCTTATTGGTCAGGTGTTAACCGATTATGGACTGGGTTGGGAGCCTGAAGGGGCTGATATTGATGTGGTGCAGATAGACAAGCACTATCAAGAGGGTGAGTTTTGGGTGGTGGAGCAGGCCGGGACCGTTGTCGGTACAGCCGCTTACTATCCGATTGCTCGGGGTGAGCAGGCGGTGGAAATCCGTAAGATGTATCTGCTACCAGTGGCGCGTGGTCAGGGATTAGGGCGGTTTTTACTGGGGCAGTTGGAGAGTGCGATCGCAGCCCGTGGATTTAAAGAAATCTGGCTAGAAACGGCAACGGTACTCAAAAAAGCTGTGCGCATGTACGAAAGCTCAGGCTACCTACAGGTAACGGGAGTAGAAACCACACGCTGCGACAAGGTTTACAAAAAGCGTCTCGATTCATAAGGAAAACCCTTAATATCAGCTGCAATCGGTCAGGATTTCTGACAGCTCGCTATAATCAGTCGAGTTTCATTGCCTTGCCGATTTCTAACGCGGGTTTGAGGTCATGCCTTACCCATCCCTCGGGCAGACGTCTGTGCACACCACTTATTAAGTACTCACTGTGATTGCCATCTATCCCGGTAGCTTTGATCCAGTTACGTTGGGCCATCTCGACATCATTACCCGCAGCAGTGTCCTCTATGAACGGGTTATCGTTGTGGTTTCGCGTAACCCGACCAAAAACCCTATGTTCCCGGTAGGGGAGCGTCTAGCCCAGATTCGTAAAGCGACCGCACATATTGGTAATGTAGACGTCGATAGTTTTGATGGATTAACGGTTAACTATGCCCATACGCGAAATGCCAAAGTCTTGATTCGTGGTTTACGTGTACTATCAGACTTTGAGAAAGAACTCCAGATGGCCCATACTAATAAGACCCTTGCAGACGACCTGGAAACTGTTTTTTTAGCGACGTCTACTGAATACGGCTTTTTAAGCAGTAGTCTAGTAAAAGAGATTGCAAGGTTTGGCGGAGCAATCGGTCATCTTGTTCCTGATCATGTTGCCCACGATATTCAAAGATGGTACGGCAAGAACCTCCACTAAACGACCCTAGGCTAATTAACGATCCTAGGTTGAACGGCCAGGCTGCCCAGCCTGATGAGGCTATCCCTCAGCAGGCCGGCAACGCAGCGCCTGTGGCAGGGTTTGACATTCAAGATGCCCTTAACCAGATTGAGGAGACAGTGCTGGACAGCCCTCGCGTGCCGGTAATGGGCCGTACCATGATCAATGAGGACGATCTGCTCGATCAGCTGGATGCTGTACGGCTCAATCTGCCCAGCGCCTTTCAGGAAGCCCAGCAGCTATTGGAGCAGCGTAACGACATCCTGAGTGAGTCAGAGCGATATGCTCAAGACATTGTCACCACGGCTGAAAAACAGGCAGCGGCTATTCTAAATGAGACAGCCATTTTGCGGCAGGCCGAGCAGCAGGCCCAGCAGCTTCGACTACAGGTGGAACAGGAATGTGCGGCGTTGCGATCGCAAACCATGATGGAAATTGAGCAGCTTCAGACTCAAATCAAACAGGAGTGCGACGAAATGCGCAAAAGTGCTATTTCTGAATGTCACGCCATCCAAACCGATGCAGACACCTACGCCGATCAGGTACTGCAGCGTATGGAAACCCAGTTTGGTGAAATGCTCGACGTCATCAGTAATGGCCGTCAACAGCTGTACGAACGTCAGCAGCGAGCACGTCAGGCGTCTCCGCAACAACCGGCAGCGACCGATGTTCCTTCAAGTCCCTTGAGTCGTCGCCCTATTTCTCAGCGCCCCCCCACTCAGCAATCTTATATTCAACCGCCTCAGTCGCCGCCCACCTCACCCCGGCCTCAGCAGCAGCCACCGCGCCCGCCTCAGCAACGCCCGCCTCGTAAGTTCTAATGATTGGCTATATCAAAGGGGTTCTAGCCGATATTCAGCGGCTAAGCAATGGTCGTGTGATCGTTACAGTGGATGTGAACGGCGTTGGCTACGAGCTACAGATTACGGCTAGAGTGATGGGTAATCTGCCCCCCATCGGCGACTCGGTTCAGATTTTTGCCCACTTACAAAATCGTGATGACCAGCCAGTGCTGTTTGGGTTTGGTTCACGGGCTGAGCGCGATGTGTTTCGCCTAGCCATTAGTGTGAGCGGCATTGGCCCCCAGATGGGCATGGCGCTGCTCGACACTCTAAGCCTTAACGATCTGGTTCAAGCTGTTGTCTCCGGCAATGCTCGCATTTTGTCCCAAACCCCTGGTGTCGGCAAAAAAACCGCTGAGCGTATTATCTTGGAGCTCAAAACTAAGCTAGCCGAATGGCGACAGCAGGCTGGGCTCATTACTGCTCCAGCCGCTGGTCCAGTGTCGGTTATTCAAGAAGATGTGGAAATGACTCTGCTGGCTCTGGGATATTCCAACAGCGAAATCACAAAAGCTCTGCAGGCCGTTGGTCAGGGCAAAGCACTGAGCAAAACTGCCGATACTGAAGACTGGATTCGTGAAGCCATCACCTGGCTAAGTCAGTAGGCGATGAAATAAGCTTTGTATCAAAATACACTGTTTGGTGTATCGTTTAGCAGGGCACTCTGCAAATACCGCAAGTAGCTTCAGAGTCATTAGCGACAAAAATTTATGAAACAGGTTGTTGCAGTTATTCGGTCTACCCAGTTAGACAAAGTTAAAGAAGCCTTAGTAAACGCGGGTATCGTTGGCATGACCGTGTCCAATGCCCGTGGCTTTGGTCGTCAAAAAGGACAGACCCAAAAATATCGGGGCCAAACCTACAAAGTCGACTTTTTGCAGAAAATTCGGCTTGAGATTGCCGTGGCTAATGAAAAAGTAGATTTAGTGGTAAAAACTATTACCGATGCCGCCTACACAGGCGAAATAGGCGACGGTAAAATTTTTGTACTACCGGTTGACGCCGTCTACCGTATTCGAACCGGTGAACGGGATGATGTGGCGCTATCTAGTAGCGAAAGCTAAGCGTTCTTACTCCACGCCAACCTTTTTTAATGCGGCCTGCGCCGCTTTCTTCTCGGCATCCTGTTTGCGTCGACCTTTACCTCGACCATAGAGCAACCCTTTTACCCGCACTTCAGCGGTAAACTCCTTTGCATGGTCGGGGCCACTGGCTGCAATGATTTGATAGGCAGGCACTTCTCCCAGCTGTTCTAGCGACCAAATCTGAAAACGGCTCTTGTAGTTGATATGGATGGCCGTTTCACTAACGGTATCGGCGACGCTGTCAAACATAGGGACAACATAGGCACGTAGCGTATCAATATTCTGACCACTGTCTAGAAAGTAGGCTCCAATCAGTGCTTCAAACGTACTGCACAGCACTCGCTTACTGTTACGGCTATCGCTATTTTCTGCGCCACGGCTCAGACATAAGTGTTTTTGTAAATTGAGCTGACTGGCAAAATGGCTGAGCTGATTCTCATCGACTAATGCAGCGCGCAGCGGTGTGAGTTCCCCTTCAGGTCTTTTAGGATAGCGCTGATAGAGGTACTCACCACTTAGAAACGTAAGAATCGCATCCCCTAGAAACTCCAGCCGTTCGTTGTCCTCGCAGTCATGTTCTTTGGCGTAGGACTTGTGGGTAATGGCCAGCTGCCAGAGGCTTAAATCTTTAAACGTAGGTAAGTCAAACGTGCTCATGCTCCCACCATAGCGCGGTTAGTTACTTTCTAAAGTATGGATTGCGATCGCACAGCAACCGCCACAGATATCTGCAGCGGTTAAGATGTTTTGAACTATGTACGCCTTGCTGTCGTTATCCCTGGGCAAACACAAAGTTGTTGCCGGTTAAATCACTGGCATTTACATTGAGCAAGAGAACGGCATTGTCGTTACCAAAGTCAATTAGAGTAGAAGTCCCTACCTGAGTAGCTGCGCCTAAAACATCCGAGACATTGTCAAAGATTGTCTCGACCTCAAGTAGATCGTTAGATGTTGAGAAATCGGTAACAATGTCGAGGCCAGCGTTAATGCCAAACTCGAAGGTGTCGCTGCCGAGACCGCCGGTCAAAATGTCATTATCGTTACCCCCGTTGAGGATGTCGTTGCCATCGCCACCGATAATCGCATCGTTACCCAGACCGCCGGTAACGACTACATCTTCCCCAGAGGTTTGAATAAAGCGATCGCTACCTGCCCCCAAACGGACAGCACCGTCCAGCGTCCCAGCATTCAAGATATCAACGCTACCCAAGGCCCCGTCAGCATCAATGGCAAATCCATTGCCACCGCTGATGGTGCCAAGATTAGTAATCTGCCCATCAAAAATCACACCCGCTTCGATTAAGAGACCAGCGCTCTCTTCTGATGCGACAATGCCGTCAAGTTCGTTGGTGATGTTGCCAGTAAAGGTGGCTTCAGTTAGCCCTGCACCCACAAACAGACGGATACCCGCCGGTACATTGCTGTCACCTCGCCCCTGAATTAGACCGCTGTTAGAAATATCGGCAGACAGCTCTAGGTCATCAATGCCCCCACCCAGACCATTGGCAGCACCCACCTGTACTGAAACTCCGCTGCCAGAATTACCTTCTCCGGCATCGATACTGCCTTGCTGATTATTGACAGTGATATTGTCAGCAGTACCATCTAAATAAACTGTGCCATCACGCTGGTCACCAGTCCCTACAATGCTTCCCTGATTAGAGAGTGTGACATTGTCGCCATCCAAGTTAACAGCTCTACTACCAGATGTAATTTCTCCAGTATTAAGAATGGAGAGATCGTGCTCAGCATTGCCAATGTAGAGACCATTGCGAGGGCCAGAAATCAACCCACTATTCACAATGCTGCCATCAAAGGCGACACCGTCTTCTACCACCAGCCCTCCTAAAAAGCCAACATTGACTTCCGAGGTAATGGTGCCATGGTTTACAATAGACCCACTAACTGCTGCCTCAGGCTGCCCTGAACCGTTAAAAAATCGCAGACCGCTGGAGCCATTCGCGGTTACGCGTCCGCCGTTAGCAAAAACATCCGGGCCATCACCGCGACCTTGCAATAAACCATTGTTGGTAATATTGATATTTTCATTGCTAGGGTCATCAGTCGCACCTACTTGAACAGAGACAGCGTCGCCCAGATTCTCTTCACCAGCATCAATAGTGCCACTGTTGAGCAAATCTAAGTCATCAACAGTACCATCAACATAGAGGGTGCCATTACGCTGATTTCCTGTGCCTAAAATGTTGCCTGTATTCAGAACAAAGATACCATCACCGTCACTGAGATCAACGGCGCGACTGTTAGACTGAACTGTGCCAATATTAAGCAGTCTGAAGTCATTCCCGGTTGAGCTAATACCGTTTAAATCTCCAGAGATCTCTCCGAGATTGAGCACCGTCACATTCTCGCCACTTGCTTGAACCGCTGTATTGCCTGGGTCAGATGCAGTAATAGAACCACCCGGTATTACTGCCAATAATGTTTCACTGCCAGGGATATCAACGGCTGGCTCACCAAAAGGCGCTTGAATATCTTCAAAGATAATTTCAATCTCATTATCAGAGAGAAGGATGGGGTTAGTCAGCTGATCTGTCATAGTTCGATTCCTCGAAGTGTAATGGGCTAATTCAATCTGTTGCGAAGTGATGAACAGACTGTGGTTACACCTGCATCGTAGAAAGCTGAACAGCAATAAGGCTTGAGGCATAGGACCTAAATCTGAGATAGGTCTATAGGCCCAGTTCTTTTTGGCCACAAAGCGTATAAACGTTATTAATTTAACAAGGCAAAATTGCATCATATGCCCAGCATTGGCTCACTTGATTCTCAGCTAATAAAAGATTTTCTCAGATTGTTCTCATACACAGCCGTCTAATAGCGATACGGCTGTATTGCTTAAACAAGAAAGCCCAAAAATAAGGACATATTCGGCTCGATCTGGGTATCCAATAATTTGCCATAAACCCAGCGCTTTCTCATATACTATTCATTCAGTCTGGGATTTCTAAATCTATGATTTTAGCTAAAAGCAAAAGGATCATTTCCGTATGAATCTTTTTGGCAATTATCTTATAGGGAAGGTATATTGTGGCGAATCTAACAAGACCCATTCGACTGTTGCTGGTGGATGATGAAGATATCATCCGGTACGGTCTGAGTGCGATTTTGCAATGTGAGACGGCTATAGAAATTGTAGGTCAAGCCTTTAATGGTCAAGACGCAGTCGACCAGGCCCAGCAGCTCAGACCAGATATCGTATTGATGGATATCGCTATGCCTGTAATGGATGGCGTTACTGCCACAGGTTTGATCTGTCGGGCACTGTCTGATGTTAAAGTTCTGATTTTAACGACTTCCACTGAGGATAAACATCTGCACGATGCGATTCAACAGGGTGCCTCAGGGTACCTTCTTAAGAATATACCGCCGGAAGATTTTATCCATATTATCCAGAGCACCTGTAAAGGGTATATGCAGTTTGACCCTACTATGGGGCAAAAGTTATATCAACAATTTAAGTCTCCTCAGCTAGCTACTACTACAGATAATTTGAGAGGAGTTACACCAAGGGAGCGAGAGGTCTTAAAGTTAATTGCTGCTGGTGCTAGTAACCGAGAGATTTCTCAAATGTTACATATTGCTGAAAAAACCGTCAAGAACCATGTTAGTAATATCCTGAGTCGAGTCGGTTTAAGAGATCGCACCCAATTGGCTATTTGGGTGAATACAGCTAGTTTAGCCGCCTTACAAACTGCCTAAAATCTCACATAAGATTGAGCCCCCATGATGCGCTGGAACCTTTGGGCAAAGTTTAGCTTGTTTCTGTTCTTGGTTTGGCTCTTAGTTAGCGGCTCTACTATTGTTGTACTCTCACAACACCTGAATGCTCATGCAGAGCAAGCTGTCAAAGAGCGAGCAGATATCTTGTTGACATCAATGCAGTCGGTTCGTGACTATACGCGCGATCATGTGCAACCCTTGCTAAAAGACAGTAGTGAAATGGGGTTCTTTGTGCAGGAGAGTATTCCAAACTTTGCAGCTAGAACTGTTTTTGCTAACTTTCAACAACAGGATGTGCTGTTGGAAAATTTTTCGTATAAGGAAGCAACACCGAATCCCACTAATCCAGCTGACCTTGCAGATTCGTTTGAGACGACGATTTTTAATCAGCTACGGCAGTTGTCCGAACCACAAGGGCTGTCCGGCTATCGCTCATTGGATGGTACGAAGCTTTTCTACATGGCTCAGCCCTTAATAATGGATGACGTTAGCTGTTTAGAGTGCCATGGCAATGCCCAAAATGCCCCCAAGTATCTGATCGATATGTATGGCGATCGCAACGGTTTTGGGTGGCAGCTTAAGGATGTGGTGGCAGCACAGATGATCTATGTGCCGGCGGATATGATTTTTGACCGTGGGCGTCAAAATTTATTGACAGTGACTAAAACCCTTTTGGGTATTTTAGGCGCATTTTTTGTGGTCATTAATCTGCTGCTGTGGAGGACTGTGGTGAATCCTCTCAAAATACTAACTAAGACAGCCAAGGGGGTAAGTAGCTGTACGATTCGACCGCAGCAAGATACCTATCAACAAACCAGTCAGTTAGAACAATTGACCCTACGGCAGGATGAACCAGGACAGCTGGCCCGAGCGCTGCAGTACATGATTGATGTGCTTAGCCGTCGTGAGCAAGATTTGCAGATAGCCGTTCAGGAACGAACTCAGTCGTTAGAGCAGGAGATGTGCGATCGCAAAACCGCTCAAGATGCTCTACAGACCTACTCCCACGCCATGAACCATGATTTGCGTAACCTGGTCATGGGTATTGCCAACCTGGTGCAGGGGATTATTTTTCGGTCATCTAGAGAAGCGACACATCAAGCCACTCAGCCAGCATCCATCGCGATAGAGCCCAAGGCTCTGTCGATGATTCAGCAAAGTTGCGATCGCCAGCTCAAGCTAATGAACTCTCTTATGGAGGTCCAATCATCGGATATTTGGCGCGTCTCACTACAGAAAGACAGTGTGAACTTGCGACAGCTAACAGAAGACTTAAGACTGTTCTATGAAACTAAACAAATATTGTTAGCTACCACAGTAAACAACCAAATTTCGCATGACTTACCATCAATTTATGGTGACTTTTGTCAGCTCAGACGAGTCTTTGAAAATTTAATTGGCAATGCCCTCAAATACAATACTAAAGATGTTGTCATCACACTAACGGCCACACTGTGGGAATTTGACCCATCCATGGTGCGGTGTGCCGTGATTGACAATGGCGTTGGTATTGACCCTGCAAATGGGAGTTCGCTGTTTGAAATCTATGCCCGTGGTGATAGCCACCGTTCAGTCGATGGGTATGGTCTGGGTCTATATATTTGTCGCAAAATCGTTGAAGCCCACGGGGGGCGTATTGGCGTGACATTAACGCCTAATCAGGGTGCAGAATTTTGGTTTACCCTGCCAATTGTAGATAGGCTGTAGCAGATATTTCCCATGGCTCGAAATTTAGACTCCCGGATTTTGGCTGTAATACCAGTGCTTAGTTTGTAGATGCTTCAGCCTCCTTCCACAGGAGATTTTGAGTTTTGAGGTATAAAACTCTGGTGCTGTCAGGAATAGCAATTTTTGAACTGTAGAAACCCTTTTGAGAGTTGGTATAACAGAAATTGACTTCAGAGACTTTAACCTAGTACCAACAGGGGTTAGGAAGAATTTTTCAAATTTCTGTCCCTAAAACAAATCCAAACTCGATAGATTCCGGTACTCATAATGGATTGTTGCTTTAAGTAGCTATCCACGTATTTTCAGAGGGGCGCTTTAACACCTTGTGTATGGAATGCTCCCCTGAAAACAGATTCGTATATTTACCGCTTAGCCGTATCCTATGCCTTCTGCACGTACTGAAAGTCCGTCTCCAGATTGGGGTAGCGCCACAGATGAAGCATTATTTGTCGCCCTACAGCAGGGAAACAAGTTTGCCCTATCTATTTTATATAACCGCTACTCTCGCCTGGTTTATACGATTGCATTTCGGATCTTAAACAGTGGACCAGAAGCTGAAGATTTAACCCAAGATATTTTTCTTAATCTTTGGCAAAAACAAACCTATAACCCCAGCCGCAGTGCCCTTAGTCGTTTTTTAAGTACCGTCACTCGCAACCGAGCTATTGATCGGGTACGGTCTCGGGGTATTCGACGACGCATTCTCAAAGGAATGGCCTCTCAACCCATAGACTCTTTTTCTCTACCCGTTGAGCAAGCCTCCCGAGGTGAGCGATCGCAACGGGTGCGTGAAGCTTTACGAACTTTGCCGGAAAAACAACGTGATTTGCTGTGGTTAGCTTATTACCATGGTTTTAGTCAATCCGAAATTGCTAGTCATACGAATATACCTTTAGGAACGGTCAAATCTCGTATGCGTCAAGGGTTACTCAAACTCAAAACAGCGTTACAAGATTTGGTTGACTAGCTGTTCCTTCTGATTGATTACCCATCTCTGTCCTATGACTTCTGAGCGAAAATTGGATGAACTTGCAGCCGACTATGTAGCTGGCAACCTCTCAGCTGAAGAGGCTGATGAATTTGCCCGACTGCTGGTCAAATATCCTCAGCTGCAAACAGAAGTTAGCCATCTTGAAAAAACGATCAGCTTAGTACTTAATGAGCTGCCATTTATGCAGCCGCCTCAACAGTTGAAGGATAAGGTGCTGACTGGGGTTGAAATACCTGTGCGATCGCAAAAGTCATATCGACCCTGGATACTGGGAGCAGTGGCTGCTGGAGCAACCGTGTTGTCCCTGACCCTAGGTCTTAGTAACCACCGCCTACGATTGGCCAATCAGCAGCTACAGCAGGAGTTACTAGCCACGATGCCCGCACAGCAAGCTCAGCTCATTTTGCAACAGCCGACGACTCGCTTTTATGACTTTGCCGGGACCGACAATGCTACAGATGCCTTTGGCAGCATGATTGTTGATACAGATGGGTTGCAAGCTGCTATCTCATTTGAAAATCTATCCCCTTTGCCAACCGATCAAACCTACGCTCTGTGGGTTCGTTATCAAGGCGAGTACATTCCCTGTGGTGTGTTTGACACCAATCAGGACGGTACAGTCTTTGCGACATTACCCATGCCCCCAGTTTATCAATCAAGGCCCTGGGTACAAGATGTTATTGTCACCGTTGAACCCGCAGATTTATCCGCTCATCTCACTGGCCCAGTTGTTGCTAAAACCACCTAAGACAAGGGTCAGCAAGATTAATCAAAAAACTTTCATCCAATCCACACCCTCATTCGTATTAATAGTCAAACGCATAGATTGTTTATTGATACGCAGCTACGTGTTTGAGATCTCACTATTGTTCTCTATTTTAAGAATGATAGTGCTTGAGGGCATTCTCTCTGTCAAACGACATTCAAACGTGGTACAGAAAAATCTCATTTTTTAATCTCATCTAATCTCGAGCGTCATTCGTATCTATAACTGAGTGTTGATTGTACTCTCGTCCAGGCCATAGCCCGGCAATAGAACAACTCTACACTGTTCATTCTTCTCTTGTTAGCAATGCTGCCATCGTCGCCCTCTAGTCAGGGGGGCTGTTGCGTATGCTGTTTTTCTTGAGAACGCTTGCTTTTCGACTGTAAAATTTCTAGGAGAACACACCATGAACGCTTTTCTAACGTTTCTCGTAAACCAGATTGTTGGCGGACTATTCAACGGTGCACCCGAAATTGAAGATTTGGGCGACATCTTTATCGGTGGCAATGACGACGACAATTTTCAAGGAGGCGATCAAGACGATATTTTTATTGGTGGCAACGGTGATGACACTATTCTTGGCGGTGCTGGTACTGATGTTGCGTTTGCAGGCAGAGGTAATGACACTGTTGTCGGCCAAACTGGTACTGATGTTGCATTTCTAGGGTCAGGTAACGACCGATTTATCTGGAATAACGGTGACGGCAGCGATTTTATCAACGGTGGTGCCGACAAAGATACCACAGAGGTAAATGGTGCTGACGGACCTGGCGATGAGTTTGAACTTGTTCAAGCGAAAGGTCAAGCAATCTTTAATCGGCTTAATCTGGGGCAGTTTACTCTAACAAACGAAAGTATTGAAAAATTTAAGATTAATGGTCAGGGTGGAGATGACTCCCTTAAAGTAGGTGATTTAACCGGTAGCGATGTTGAAAAAGTTGTCTTTTCTGGTGGTGATGGCAACGATATTTTAGATGCCCGCGAAAGCTCCACCGAAATTAAAGCACGGGGGGGCAAAGGTGACGACACGTTGCTAGGCGGCTCTGCTGAAGACACCTTCTACGGCGGCTCTGGTAATGATTTAGTTGTCGGTCAGCGTGGTGATGATACTGCTTATCTAGGGCGTGGTGATGACCGCTTTATCTGGAACAACGGCGACGGCAGTGATTTTATTGACGGCGATGCCGGTTTTGATGTGACTGAGGTCAACGGAGCCGACGGAGCGGGTGATGAGTTTGACCTGCGCGCAGTTGATGGTCAGGCTATTTTCAATCGTCTCAATCTCGGTCTCTTTACCCTTACTAACGAAGAAATTGAACAGTTTGAAATCAACGGTCAGGGTGGGGATGACTCTCTCACCGTTGGCGATCTCACCGGTAGCGATGTACAAAAAGTTGTCTTCTCAGGTGGTGACGGCAATGACACGTTAGATGCCCGTGAGAGCTCCACTACTATCGAAGCGTTTGGTGGCGAGGGTGACGACCTGCTACTAGGTGGCTCCGCCATAGATACATTCTTTGCAGGAGCTGGCAATGATACTGTTGTAGGCCAGCGTGGCGATGATATCGCCTACTTAGAAGATGGCGACGACCGCTTTATCTGGAATAACGGTGACGGCAGCGACTTCATCAATGGCGGTGCGGGCTTTGATGTGACCCAGGTCAACGGTGCAGATGGAGCGGGTGATGAGTTTGACCTACGCGCAGTCGATGGCCAGGCTATTTTCAATCGTCTCAATCTGGGTCTATTCACCCTCACAAACGAAGGCATCGAGCAGTTTGAAATCAATGGTCAGGGCGGGGATGACTCTTTCACCGTTGGCGACCTCACCGGCAGTGAGGTAGAATTCGTGGTCTTCTCCGGTGGTGACGGCAATGACTTCTTGAACGCAAGCGGCACGTTAACACCCGTGACTGCTGATGGTGGTGACGGTGACGATATTCTTATCGGTGGTGCTGGTGATGACATACTCATTGGCGGTAATGGGGCGGACCTGCTGATTGGCGGAGCAGGCAACGATATACTCATTGGCGGCAATGGTGCTGACTTCTTTGGCTTTGATACAGGTGCCGCCTTTAATGCAGCTGATATCGGTACCAATCAAATCCAAAACTTTGAGGATATCGACAGCATTGTGCTGGATGTTACTGTGTTTGCTGAGCTAACCAGCGCTGTTGGCGGTGCACTTTCTGCTAGTGAGTTTGCAGTGGTCAACAGTGCAGAAGAGGCTGCTCTGAGCGATGCCTTAATTATCTATGGTGCAGATACTGGCAATCTATACTACAACCCCAATGGCATTGAAGATGGCTTTGGCAACGGTGCTCAGTTTGCAACAGTTGAAGGTGCACCCACACTAGATGCTAATAGCTTTGTTATTCAAGCATAGTTACCTGCAGCCATACTGTTCCAGATAAAAGCTTCCATAAATAAGGACTCTCAGTGGGACGATGCCCTGTATGTATCGTGCCGCTGAGAGTTTTTCGTTAGTCAATCACTGTGGTGTGCCCACAGGGCTCTACGAGTGCTCTCAGTATTTACGCTTGCTTCTAGAGGTGATTCATAGAGAATTCATAATTAATATTGACTTCTATTCAGCCAAAGTACGAATTCTGATTATGCTTCCAGCATCTACTATGGATGTGCCTAGAAAATGTCTAAATACATGGCATATAGCAACTTATTATGAAATGTGAGATTCAATCAGCTTCAGCCATTGGCTGTAAGGGAGTTTTTATTGCACCAAAGAGTCCACAAAGACTCCAAAAAGGCGTTGAACTCAACAACATAATTATTAATACTCTTCCAGCTCTTATCTGGCTCAAAGATCTAGATGGTGTCTATCTATTTTGTAATAATCGTTTTAAAGATTTTTTCGGGGCTGCTGAACAACAGATATTGGGCAAGACCGATTACGATTTTGTAAATGCTAGGCTAGCGAGTTTGTTTCGGGAGCATGATAAAGAAGTCATGCTGAAAGACTCCCCATCCATATGTGAAGAATGGAGCACCTTTACCAATGATGGACACCGCGAACTTTTGGAAATAATCAGGCTTCCTACGTATGACGATAAGGGGGAGCTGATTGGTGTGCTGGGCATTGGACACAATGTTACTACGCGTAGAGAATCACAGGAAAAACTTCAGAAAAGTGAGGAACGGTTTTCTCTTGCTATGCGCGGAGCTAATGATGGGCTTTGGGATTGGAACCTAGAAACAAATGAGGTTTACTACTCACCACGCTGGAAGAGCATGTTGGGGTATGAAAATGATGAACTGATCAATAATTTCAGTACCTGGCAAAACTTAGTGCATCCAAATGATAAAGACAGAGTTTTGCAAATAGTTCAGGATTATTTGGTCGATAAAATTGATTCATTTGATGTTGAAATGCTTATGCAGCATAAAGCTGGGCATGAGGTGTCTGTGCTTTCCCGTGCATTTCTTGTCCATCGCGATTCCGATAGTAAAGCAGTGCGCTTGGTGGGAACCCACGTTGACATAACAGCTCGAAAGAAAGCATCATCATTTGATGACAAGAATGCTGAGATTCTGGAGATGATTGCAACTGGGAAACCGGCATCGGAGATTTATCCAGAAATTGCACTAATGTATGAAGAACGTCATCCTGGCTTGCGATGTTCAATGCTTGAATTAGAGGATGGGAGACTAATGCATGGAGGAGCCCCTAGCCTACCAAAGGAATACTGCGATGCTGTTCATGGTTTAAAGAATGGTCCTAATGTGGGCTCATGTGGCACATCGACCTACACTGGCAAACGTGTTCTTGTTGAGAACATCGAAACAGATCCAAAATGGGCAAAAATCAAGCATGTGGCTCTCCCCCATGGCATGCGCTGCTGTTGGTCTGAACCGATTAAGAGTTCTTTAGGAGTCGTTTTAGGCGCCTTTGGCATGTATTATGACTACCCCGTGCTGCCAAATGAGGAGGAGTCAAACGATCTTAAATCTGCGGCAAGACTAGCTGGAATTGTAATGGAGCGAGATCATGCCCAAAAGCGTATACGAGAATTAGCGTATGTCGATGACTTAACAAGAATTGCTAATCGTGCCCACTTCTATCAGAATCTTGAAGCATCGATCAAATGTTCTGATGGAAATACATCTCGTTTAGGACTGCTCTATATCGATTTAGATAACTTTAAGAGTGTGAACGATAGTCTAGGACATGATGCTGGTGACTTGCTGCTTCAGGAAATTGCCAAGCGGCTACAAACCGTAGCGCGTGACATTGATTTTGTCGCACGACTGAGCGGTGATGAATTTTGTGTTCTTGTAAATGAGATAGACGATGAGCGTGCTACTGCCCATATCGCTCAACGTTGTCTTGATGTGATATCAAAGCCAGTTGAACTATCAACAAGAAAATTTACTCCGGCTTGCAGCATCGGAATTGCCCATTACCCTGATGATGGACAAGATCTCTCCACCTTAATAAAGGCAGCTGACACCTCGCTCTATGCTGCAAAGGAACGTGGAAAAAATCAGTATGCGTTTTACAAGCCTGAGCTAACGCAGAAAGCAGAGTATCGGTTTCGTGTGGAACAAAATTTAAGGGAGGCAATCGAGAAACAGCAGTTATCACTGCTTTATCAACCCCAGGTACAGATACTTACTGGCAACATTATCGGTGTTGAGGCACTATCACGCTGGTATCATCCACGATTAGGTCAGGTTTCACCCACTGAATTTATTGCCACAGCCGAAAGAATAGGCATGATTAAGCCCCTGACTGAATGGGTGTTAAAAACAGCCTGCAGCCAAGCGGTTGCATGGAGGAAGGCGGGTTTACCTAAAATTCGTATGGCGGTGAATATTTCGCCCGTGCATTTTCTCGATAAGGACTTTGTGTCGTTGATTAAGCACGTTATCGATGAAACGGGAATGGTGCCATCGGAACTAGAACTTGAAGTCACTGAGAGTGTGGTGCAAACGGATCAACAAAATCTCGCAATTTTTCGAGACTTAAAAGATCTAGGAGTGTTACTGGCAATCGATGATTTTGGAACAGGCTATTCGTCCTTTGCATCTCTTAAGCATCTTGCGATTGATTGCTTAAAAATTGATAGATATTTTATTAACGATATGCTGGCCGATCATAAATCCAAACTATTAATTGGCTCTATGATAGAAATGTGTCGTAATCTAGAACATAAGATTATTGCTGAGGGTGTGGAGACTGCGGAGCAATGTCACACACTCCAACAATTTGGTTGTGAGACTGCACAGGGATTTTTCTTCAGCACCCCCATTGACTCTGATGAGGTATCCCAACTGCTGAGTAGTAATGTTGTTAATGGCAAAAGCATGTGGCCATATGCCGCTACTTTTTGAGAAAAGAGCTGTGTAGAGTGCGATCGCACCCTAAAACCGAATAAAATAGATAAAGTTATTTCACCAAGGGTCGTGCCATGGTTCAAACGCCTCCCATACCCCAGGTTTTATACCCTGATTCAGACGGTAATCCCATGGCCGATAATACGTTGCAGTACCGTTGGATTGTCCGTTTAGTAACCAATCTAAAGCAATTATTAAAAGATAAAACTGCTTTTGTGGCAGGTGATTTGCTCTGGTATCCTGTCAAGACAGATGCTCCTCCTATTCCATCTCAAGCGCTAGATGTTATGGTTGTACTGGGACGTCCTGATGGCGATCGTGGCAGCTACAAACAGTGGGAAGAAAATGACATTGCCCCTCAAGTGGTTTTTGAAATTCTTTCCCCCAGCAATAGCGCCAGAGAGATGCTGGCTAAGCAACGCTTTTATGGCGAGCATGGCGTTTTAGAAATGTTCTTTTATGATCCAGAATCTTACGACTTTTGGGGATTAGTTCGTGGCAACCAAGAAGACTCTTTTGTTCCGATTACAGCGCTGAATTTTCCGTGGGTTTCACCAATCTTGAACACTCAATTTGAGATGGTTGAGGGTGATCTGGCTGTTTTTTATCCAAATGGTGAACGGTTTAAAGAGCCAAGAGAATTTATTGAGGAACGCGATCAGGCCCAGCAAGAACGTGATCAGGCTCAGCAAGAGCGCGATCAGGCTTTTGCCAAACTGCGCGAACTGGGTATTGATCCAAATCAGCTTTGATGAGTTGTACTTATGGTGAGACATCAATCACCTAAGTATTTGGGTTGGCTGGCAAATTCTCGCTGGGTGTATCGTAAAACATCGCCAGGGGCAGGCTGGATGAGCAGTCCATCCTCAGAAAGCTGTACAGGCTGACTCCAGAGATGCGTTCGATGTAGCCAAGGATATGTCGGTCAATAGCCTGCCAGGTGTCTGTGGGTGAGCCAACCAGGTAGTGACGCAAGCGGGGGCGATGGGTGCACGGTGGTATTTTCGGTGTCAAAGATCATAAAGAAAGGGTTCTTGGGGATGAGATATTGCAAAGTGGCAAGGTATTGCTCAGCGTCAGTGCGGCGTTTAAACCTAGCAACGGCAAGGTTTTGAAAATTTGGCAGGCAGCGGTAGACTACCCACGGACGGAGTGGGGCATAGGATTGCATGATTGACGGTAAAATGAATGCGAAAATACGGGAAGCCCTGCCCCATTCGGAGCATATAGGCTTCCTAAAACCTATGCCTCAAAATAAAGCTCTATTTTAAGGCATCTACTATGTTTGATGTCTGACGAAAAATAAGAAGGCTATCAGCTTTCACCGATTGAGGCTATGAGATTAGAACATACCCAGCTGATTCAAGATGAGTTGGCTATTCGTTGTGGTATTCCTCGATCTACCTATCAACGTTGGATTTCAGGAAAGACAGAGGCAAAGTTAAGCTTGAAGCAGCTAAAAGCTCTCTGCCAAGAGTTAGGTATAGAACGAGTTGATGAAATGCCCGAATTTTTTGTTGCGGATACGTAAGTGTTGATATGGAGTTTTGGTTACTGAATGGGGCGGTGAGATCGCCCGATGTTGTTTGGGTGAGACGAGCCCGCATTGAAACACTTAGTCTAGAACCGACTCAATTTTTTTCCCTCTGCCCTGATTTTGTGATTGAACTATGATCGACTAGCGATAGCCTCAGGGCTCTGCAGAAGAAAATGCACGAGTATGTCTCTAATGGATTGCAGCTTCCAGTTAAGACATTCACTATACTGATGTCTGACTATGAATATGATTTGCTGTAAGGTGGCATTAATTCTGCGGAGAAGAGTTGATATGTCTATTGAAATTTGGCTTGCCTTCATTGCTGCTTCTATAATCCTACTCATTATTCCAGGACCGACTATTCTCACAGTTATTAGCTACTCGTTGTCTCATGGTCGGCAAGCGAATATTCCACTCGTTGCGGCGGTGGCTCTCGCCGATTCTACCGCTATGACGATGTCTCTTTTGGGTTTAGGGACTATCTTAGCAGCCTCAGCTTTTTGGTTTGAGGTTGTTAAATGGATAGGCGGCTTGTACTTACTCTATCTAGGTATCAAGCTTTTGCTAACAGATGTTTCTTCGAGTGAAGTGACCGCTCTTAGACAATCTGGTCCTCGCTGGAAACTGTTTGTAAATACCTACCTAGTGACAGCTCTAAATCCTAAAGGTATCGTTTTCTTTGCTGCGTTTTTACCCCAGTTCATCAACACGAATGTCAGGGTCGCTCCTCAACTCTGGATCCTTGCACTTACATTTGTAGCGCTGTCTATTGTTAATGCCACACTCTATGTTATGTTTGCAGGCTCAGCGCGCAGTCTGCTAGCGTCTTCGAGAGTACAGCGACGCTTCAACTTTGCTGGTGGTTCAATGCTGTCAGTAGCAGGCTTATGGACATTAATGTCAAAACGACCCACCTAATTTTCACAACTGTCAAACTCTGCGTTAGAGCAGTGAGCGAGATATAGTTGTTTTCTTATTCAGGGTTATTCACTGCCGTTCAACGGTGAAGTTGGGCCGCCTTACATCCATCCTAGAGTCGGAACAGGAATTTCATCGACTGCTTTTTCGGATGCATCGAAGAATTGTTGTGGAGCTAAAAAGAGTTTTGACGTGTTTGATTTCTTGCGTAACAGGTTTCAAGCTTTAAGGTATAAATTGATTCTGCTGAGTGTATGCACTACAAGCATTCTGTTGATTTTCTCGTGGCTTGCTTCAACAAATCCATACTTGCTAGAAAATTTAGCTTGGGTTTTTCAGCGACCATCTGATCAGGCCATTATTGAGTCCTTGCCTTCCGCAAGAAATATTGACTATCACGCTTTAGAATCTCTGTTGCAAGGTGAACAGTGGGAAGCTGCTGACCAAGAAACTCAAAAAGTTTTGGCAAACATATTATCTTTACCGACAATACGTCCTGATATAAGAGCGCTACTTTGGCCTCAAGAAAAAAATAGAGCAAAGGTAATCCGGAAAATTCCCTGTACTGACTTACTAACAATTGATCGTCTTTGGGTGAATTTTAGTAATCGACTTTTTGGCTTCAGTATTCAAAGGGAAATTGTAGAAAATGATGGCACACTACCTAGCCCAGAGGAAATTAGAAACGTCTGTGTAAAGCGGTGTAATCGAGAATTACCGGTCCCTAGGGACCCCATGGTCGGTAGAACATTGGAGAATACTAGATGTAAGTTAGGCTGCGAGAGTTTGAGTGTCGAGGCAGAGTTTGAGAGAATTCCGAAGGCAGTCGGTCGAGGTCAGGATCGCTCGAAATCATTTAGTCAATTGCCAGCCGGTTACTATCCTTCACCTGTTGAAGTAATCATTGACCGTGAGGCTAATGTCTATCGTGAACTTGCCCAGCGTGCTGCTCAATGCAACATATAAAGACAGTGATGGTAGTACCTAACACTAGACCAATCACATTTCAACTATAGCGAAGGACTGCATTATCGACGGAAAGCTGCACAGGCTGACTCCAGATGATGCGTTCGATGTAGCTAAGGATATGTAAACGGTCGGTGGCCTGCTGGGTATCTGTGCATCTTGCTATGGCCATTGGGGCATTACGTCTCAGAGCATGGACATTTCAACTACCCCATATCCTTCGGATGCTGCTTGTTATAAAACAAAATGTAGTCCCAAATGTAGTAGACATAGGATTTTTCAGTTGAAAGACTAAAGTGTCTCAAACGAGCAACTTCCCTAACTTGATCGAGCAAGCGCGGTGGCTTGGATGATGCTATAGCAGATGCTGTATGACTCCCTTATGGGGGTGCTTATCTGTTAAAAATGCTGAGTAAGATCCCTATTCCTATATTTAACTGTCAAAAGTGCTGTATGACACCCTAGATTCCCGGAGTCATACAGCAAAACTTCGGTATAAGTTCTATGAATAGGAGTTTTATCACGCAAAAAGGCTGGATAAGATCTGGAGGGTTGGATCTTATCCAGCAGATCTGCTGCTGAATTACAAGTTAGCTGACAGTTACTTCTATATTGTGCGAAGAGTTTTTTGGGATTTCTGCATGATGATTATCTTGGTGAGACATGGAAAACCTACAGTTACTTCGCAAGAATGGATTAACGGCCATGAAATTCCGAGATTTGCAAGTCGGTATCAGGCAGCCAGAATTTCTAGCGACTCTCTACCATCAGGAGAACTTAGGTCACTGGTTCAATCAGCAAAAGCAGTTTTTACTAGCGATTTGCCTCGATCTATCCACTCTGCTCAAATCCTTCAGCCTTCTATTCCCGTAGTGAGTAACTCTATATTTCGTGAAATAGAGTTTATGTTCCAGTTTCCAACTAACCTTCGTCTACCAGCTCTAATTTGGATTATTTTCGCTAGATTGCTGTGGGGATTGGGTTACTCCCCTTACTCTTATGCGCAGCTTGATGCTAAAAATCAGGCTAAACAAGCAGCTGATTTCCTAGAACAGCAATCTAGCGAGATTAGTTCTATTGTTTTAGTGGGTCATGGTCTCACCAATCTTTTTATTGCTCGTGAGTTGAAGAAACGGGGATGGCATGGCCCTCGAACTCCTAACATGGCACACTGGAGCTATGCTGTTTACAGCCTTTAGAGTATTTACTCAAGAATGTAACTAATAGGGATACATAGGGTCATCATCTAGACAGGATTAGTCTTCTTCTGTAAAGTCAGCTAACACTACATGGCAGCGGATGGACGAGGAGTATCTATTGAGAATTAAAGATTAATTGCCACCGCTGCATTTTGCCGTTATATCACCCTAGTAATCGGTAAGGGGGTAGCTACCTCATTTAACTAGTAGATAGAAAATTTTAGATAGAAGAATTCTCATCTGTGCATCGTTCGCTGGGTCTTGCCTGTAGCAATAGCCAAGCTAGAATACGTATACCCTTTGTGGGAAGCATAAATGGCAGCTTCAGAGATGCAAACTGAATTGATTCCAGTTGATTTAAGCGACGGGATTATCGCTCAAGTAGAAATGATCGAAACCGGACGGAAAAAAGTAAGGTTAGGGCCCCTGCTGTTTGATTTGGTGGTTAAAGGGATGAAATGAAATTTGAAATCCTCACGCCCCTTGGGTTTACCGTCAGAACTTCCGAAAGTTACTGGCAGCGACTGATTGTTAAACATCCTGACATTGAAGAGCTGGAAACACTGGTTCAGCAAGCCCTTGCCGAACCTGATGAAATCCGTCGTAGCAGCTGAGATGATGAAGTGCTGCTGTTTTCCCTTGCCCATAGGGAGAAGCGCTGGGATGTTGCAGTAGCACGACGGTTAAACGGTGCTG
>ERZ1740070.122-NODE-122-length-53989-cov-12.821041_pt1 | contig 53989 bp, 53 predicted proteins | sample MGYA00581734_ERZ1740070 | MGnify/ENA primary metagenome ERZ1740070 (study PRJEB43018, sample SAMN04849744) | marine metagenome | isolation source: floating plastic debris | place: Pacific Ocean | collected 2008-09-01 | study: EMG produced TPA metagenomics... | reverse complement strand
CCCGCTTTTTCAGTTTGTACGACTTCTTGAATGCCGACCAATCGTTAGCCACATTATCATAGTAAGTCTGCCGTAATACATCGTCAGGAATAAGCTCCAGAGTTTCGGCCATTACCTTTATTTGATCGGCTTTGGCTTTGGCCCCTTCCTCGGCTTTTTCCATGCACTCACGAAGTAGGTATTCGCTCAGGTAATCTTCCTCCTGGCAGAGCCAGTTATTGATTTTAGACTTGGTCCGCAGTTGCAATAAATAGCTGTCTGGATCGTGTTTACGCAGCTTCATAGATGCTGATTTCTCCGTTTAATACAAGGTTTAATTTTTTGGCGGGAATGTCCGCTATTTCTACGTTGCAGAATACGCCACAATCTGGAACAATTGGTTTGACCTTAAGTCCTTCTTCCGGATCTAACTCATCAAGAAATACCCCATTTATACAGGATCTACCTATTACTCTCTCAGCACGGGCTACTTCCCAAAAGTAATAGGGAAAGTCAATTCTGATTTTGTTCCAATATCCCTTACCTCCTTTGAAACATCCAATGCAATTATTGTTGTTATAACCGAGCTTGTAAAGGGCAGGCAAATCAATACCATTTGTCAGCAAAATAGAAGCGCAATTCGGTTTGGTAATACGTCTTTCAATCAGTGGGAAAAGACCGTTTGCATCTGGATATTGCTGCAAAAATCTTATTGCTCTATTAACCTCCTTCTTATTCCATTCATAACCAAAAATCTGATTGGTCAACCTGACAGAATTGAACAGATTTACTTCATGCAATTTTTCAATGTCGTACCGAACATCCTTCTTTAGAACTTGTGTGCATTTTGCTCCTTCAGGCCCATTAATATAGCGTTCTTTTAAAGCGACATCAAGTGGACTCATGTAGCCTTTTCGGTTTTGGGCGGTTATTATTTCATGATCGTACCAATCTTGACATTCTTTTAAAAATCTTTGGTTGTCAGAATGAGCGGCCCCGGTTTCAATATAGTAGAGTTTAACATTATCGTATTGCTCTAGCGCTATTTTGCATGCTACTGCACTCGTTACACCCGCACTCCACCATGCAATTTTGACTTCATTCATTCTTGGCCTGGGATTAAACATTTCACATGGATATCGTGCTTCAAAAGCAGTTGGGCATTTCGGTGCATGGCATCAATGCCGGGTATTTGGGTTACCTGGCCGGAATCATCGGTTTTGGGATCGAAATCAGCCATAATGCAAACCGTGTCAGTATATTTTTTAATGATCCTTACTTGGGCTTCACTCAATGAGGATCCACAAGGTGCGACCCCAGGCAGGCCCAACTTTTGACAGCGTATCACGTCTGGATTACCTTCCACCATGTAGGCTTTACCTAACTTCTGGATTAAGGCCTTGGCTGAGTGCATGCCGTATAGATGTGCACTTTGTTCGAACCCCTGAGTGTGTAAATATTTAGGACCCTTTAAATCTTCCATGGTATCATCTAACCGACCCGTGAAGGCCACAATGTTTCCGAATTCATCGAATACTGGCATTATTATTCGGTTTCGAAACGTATCATAATGACCTTTGTCATTTTGCTTAATAAGTCCGCATTGCAATAGAATTTGCGTGCCATAGGAAGCCGTCAATGCGGACTTAAGTAGTTCATTGCCATCTGGAGAATATCCGAGTTGGAAGCGTTTAACATCATCCAGATTAAAGCCCCTTTTCTTTAACCAGATATCCGGTACATCCTGGGAAGTGAAATAGGCAAGCGCCCAATCCATAAGCTGGATGCGTTGCTTTTTTTCTTTCTGTTGGCGTTCATACTCTTCCTTTTTCTCAGGGGTCCAGTCTTCATAGTCGATGGTAATGCCGTTGTCCTGGGCGAGTTGCTTAATGGCTTCCGGATAGGTCAACCCCTCCTTTTCCATAATGAAGCTTACAGCGTTCTTACCGCCTTTACCGCTGCTGAAGCACTTCCAGATTTGCTTGGCAGGGTTTACGGTAAAAGAGGGTGTTTTTTCGTCGGTAAATGGGCTTAGACCGGTGTGGTTCACGCCTTTTTTCTTGAGCTGGACGTATTGGCCAATGGCTTTGGCTAGATCCAGTTCTTTTACGCGGTCGATGGTGGATTGGGAGATCAATTGGCAATTAAGAATTATGAATTAGCAATTACTGAGTTTTGATGATTTTAAGCGCTTTTTTGAAAGCTTGGTCAAATGTTGCCTTTCGGATAGAATGCCCCATGATTTTATGATTTAAGAGGCTGAATCTATCGAACAGGATCATTACTTTATCTGGGTCTTCGAAGTTGATTTCTACTACCCTACGGCCTTTGATTTTCCAATACTTTTGTCCGGCGAATCGGTACGTTGCTCTCATAGTTAAGTTCTTAAATTAAAGCCGCCCCCGAAGGGACGGCCGTTGGTTTTTAAACATCAAATTCAAGTCGGTCTTTCAGCTTTAGCAAAGCTATTTTCCGGGTTTTACCGGTTACCGATACGACGCGGTTAGGATAGCCCAGATATAAGGTGCACCGGATCCTGTTTTTGTAATACTCAATAGATAGTTTGCGCGGATGGCCTTTTGATAGCCCGGTAAACTGGCGCAAATGGGTTTCTACTACTGTGGGTTCAGGGTTGCCTTCATACATGGAAGGCATTTCTTTAGAGTTTAGCATTTTGTAAAAATTAAAGCCTTGGCTACCTGCTGCTAAACTCCCTGCGGACAGTTCGTTGCTTATGCCATTACAACATAAGCACAGGACCAAGGCTATTCTTAAATCAAAAAAAATAGCCGCAATACTTCGATAATTAAGTGTCTGCGGCTTTCGCCACAGGGAATTTAGCACGGCTAAGATAGAAAATATTTTGATCATGATTTTCTGAATAATTCAAGTTGGTGTTTATTGAACTTGCCCCTGTTATAGGCGGCTTGCCTTTCGAGTAGCTTTAGGCGCTCTAGTTTTTGGTATTCGTCTGATTGCTGTAGGGTCTTTTCAAGCTCATCTATTTCATCTCTACGCTCAGCGGATTGTTTAAGGCTTTCTTGGAGTGCTGGGTACTCACCAAATAGTAGTTGGTCAATAGTATTATAGACCCAAAGTTCAAATACGGGGTTCAACCATGCCGCAAATTTCAAGGCTAAAATACGATGCATCCATGTTCCGGATTTCTGAACAGAATGGATTAAATCTTCCTCTTTTTCAAACAAAATAAAACGCTGATCAGCGTTATTTAAGGCAGCTTCGATAAAGGTTTTGGTTTGATCTTGCCTAGTAAAATTTTCAACCTTTTTATTAAAAACTTTTGCCATTTCAGTGGCGTTTACCATTACACTATCGCCTTGCAGGTCGAATTCTATTACCTGCCCTTCGTAGTCGAATTTTCTTATTTCGTTCATTTGTTATTGATTTATTATTTTGTTCCATAGTGTGATCCAGGCTAGTTCGGCGGTTTGTTCAACCACTGAGTTGCCAACGGCACGAACCAGGTCTGAGTAAAAGTTGTACCCATCAATTGTAAACTCCACTTGGGGTTCAACTTGGCGCGGCTCTTCCCAGGGCCATTGTTCGTAGCCTTGTCCTTTTGGCCATAATTCTCTATCTGAGCATCCAGACGATTTTTTGACAAACGCTTCAAATGAGCTTCCGAACCTTTCACGCTCGTTCCTTTGTAATCCCTGGATGTTGGCGTTCCCCATTTTATGATTTGATTGGAGAGCTGAGCATGTTGATTGTTGGGCACAAATGCCACCTTTTCGTCCGATACACTGGGCGTGGCCCATCGTTTGATCGAGGTGGCCAAACTCATTCCGCAACCATTGCCAGTTTTTCCACGGTGCCTCACTTTCATTCGTGCAGCCCTTTTTTTGTTGGTCTCTAAATCTTCGTCTGACATCATAGAGGTAGGGCTTGGCCACCGCCAGGATGAAGGTTCGCTTTCTCTGTTGTGGTGCGCCCACTTCTTCCGCTGAGAATATTCCCGCTTCAGCTGCGTATCCCATATTTTGTAAGCTGCGGTAAACAATCGGATACGTTCCCGAAAGGTGTCCTTCCACATTTTCAAAGAATCCCCAAAGAGGCTGGCTTGCTTTGAAAGCCCGGCGTATATATGGCCAAAGGAATCCATGGTATAAATGCCCCTCTCTGAGCCCGGCAAAGGATTCACCGGGGCATGGATATCCGCCAATGAGGCCGTGTATTTTTCCACGAAACGGCCGTGCATCGAAGGTTTTAACATCCGTCCAAATAGGTGCCGGATCCAATAGACCCGCTTCCATGCCCGCAACCAGGTTAGCTTGGATGACGGCTTCGATTTCCATGTAGGCAGCGACATCGAGTTTTCCGATTGCTCGTTCAATGCCTCTTTCGAGTCCAAGTATTCCTGGGCAAAAGCTGAGTACAACGGGTGGTTTTGGGGGATGATCCACATTAGGCTGTTTCCAATGAATCAAACAATGACGGCACACTCATTTTATAGGCGGCAGATTTGCAGTACTGTACGCCGTCCAGGAAGTAGACCGGGTTTAGCTCACAGCCGCTTCCGTAGCGCTTAAGCAGAATAGATCTGTAAGGCACGGTCATTAACCCGCCGAATGGGTCGTATACTTCGTCTCCTTCGTTGCTCATTTGCCGGATTACGCGATCAGCAATGTCAAACTGCATGGGGCATAGGTGCATTTCTTTGCCTTTGATGTACTGGCTGCTGTTGAGCGTGAGCATTCGGGTGATATCGGCCCACACCTCACTACTCCAGCTTTGCGGCTGTAGTAGCATAAATCCGGAGGGAAGCTTGCCTATAACCTCCAGGGTTTCACCAATCTTTACATGGGCTTCATAGTTATAAATGGCTGACTCGGTCCATCTTTTAAAAGCTTGGAATATTTGATTATGCTCCATTTGCTGTAGTTCCTGAGTAGATAAAAGCCGGTCGCCATCACTACGTGCAAAGCCGTGCGCGTCTATCTGCCAGCGGCTGCGGGTATATGCTTTTTTGTCCTTCACTATTGGAATATCGGCATAGGCTTTACTGGTATCGGTTTGGGGCTTTCTAAAGAGCATGAGGTATTCCGGCATGCCCACGCCCATTTTGCTACCGTCTTTGCATTGCTCCGTCCAGCCCAATCGATATGTTTGATTGTTTTCACGTACTACATCGGTGACAATGGTTTTCATGCCCATGTATTGAAACCCGTGCTTTCTGTAGTGATGGTAGGTTTCGATATGAAACGGGTAAACAGTTTGAAAGCCCAGTCCTGTCATTCCCCCAGGTACAATCCGGTCTTTCACGTGTATAGCGGCTATCCTGCCTGGCATTAGCACCCGGAATAATTCAGGTGTTAAAAAGTCCATCTGCTTAAAGAACTCTTCGTTATTGTCCGAATGGCCAAAATCCGCGTAGTTGGGACTGTATTCGTATTGCGTGGAAAATGGAATAGAGGTAAGAATAAGGCCTACACTGTTCGACTCCTTGGCGGCAGTTTCTTCGACCGCATCGTTTTGAACTAAGCAAAACTGATCCGTTTTTACTTCCACGCGGTCCACACCCATTTTGCGTGTGAGGTATTGTGCCATTTCAAGATGGCTTAAGCCATACTTTTTGATTATCTCTGTCATTTTCTCAATCATTTTGTTGTGTTGCACCCACTTCTTTTCCAGTTGCTTTTTTACCTGGCTTTCGGCTTCGGTGTAAATGATATCGATACGTACTTGCTTTTGCTGTAGAAAGCGGTGGATGCGGTGAATGGACTGAATGAAATCATTGAACTTAAAGCCTATACCCAGGTAGATAGCCCAGGCACAATGCCTCTGCAGGTTACACCCACTCCCGAGCATCATGGGCTTGGCGGCAAGCTCCTGAATTTGTCCGTTAGAGAATTGGGCTATGCAGTGTTCCTGTCGTTCTGTCTCTTGTTTGCCGTACACGCTCACCGCTTCCGGAATAGCCGCTTCGATGGCCTTGCGCTCATCCTCCAGGTCATGCCATAATATGCGATGGGCATTAGGATCTTCAGCACGTAGCGCCATCAGTTTTTCCAACCGAGCTTCAATAGAAGACCTTTTTTCCTGAGCTGATCCCTGCAGGCCTATGGCATGGCCTTTAAACATTTTGAATTGCCCCCACTTTTCTTTCCCGGCATTATGGTGATCGGTGTTTATTTCATGCCATCGCACATCCAGCTCAGGGAGGTTATACCCCTGGTTATCGGCAGGATTACCGGTAATATCGGAAGGCTTTTGCACGAACAGCGCCCAGCTGGCCACCCAAAGCCAAAACTCTTCTTCTTTATGGGCATGTAAGGTCAGTTGATCAGCTTTGGTGCTATCCCGTTTAAAAAAACGGGTCTTCGCCTGGGATACGTCCATAATGCCTAGGAAATCCGCATAGGCCAAGAGTTCAATGTAATCGTTGGGGGAAGGTGTGGCTGTGGCCACGAAGCGGTACGGTACTAACTGCTTTCCCCTTCGGTCTCCCAAAGGGCCGGCATCACCGGTAAACAGCCGCATGAATTCCCGAAAGGTTTTAGTGCCGCCGAAACCACGTAAAACGGAAGCTTCATCGAGCGAGGCTACTTGAAACAAGCGAGGATCTAATTTGCCATCGCGGACAGTTTGATAGTTCGTAAGGTAAATGCCGGTATCACTACACTCTTCAATGCGCCTGACAAACTTGGGGAGCGCCTGCCAGCCTAAAATGCTTTGGGCATCTTTTATGAACTCAGCACGGACGCTGAGAGGACAAATGATCAATCCCCGGCCACCGGTATGCTGCAATGTACATCGTACCGTTTCCAGTTGTGTGACGGTTTTATGCAGTCCAAAGCTGGCAAAGCAAGCCCTGCGCCCGCCACTGACCATCCACTTCACCATCATTTTATTGTGCGGCTTGAGGTTGGGGTTAATGTCGTGGTCGTGGATATCAAACCCGTCTTTTACCGCGAGCTTGACTTTGGATTTCAGGAAATTATGATAATTCTGCATGAAATCAGTTATAAAAAAAGTCTCTGGGGATTACACCTGGGTTTTTATCGTACCACTCTAAATGCTGCTTGTAGTTTTCGCGCATTTGTCGTAGGTGGTCGTGAATGTCTTGATTACGCTTATGGTTTAATAGTTCATCTATCCGGTCGATGGAGAATATCAGTCCTTCCGGTGTTTGATGAATGATAAAGCTGCCTGAAACCGCATAAGGCTTGTGCAGATAAATGTTTTTAACCGTTGGCTCAAATACTTTTTTCGGCATAGCAGTTTATTTATCGGTTGTATTTGGATGGTATAACCCATTTGGACTAGCTGTGAATAGATCGATTTGTCCGGCAGGCTGCTCGGATCGCTGCTGTATAGTGTTATCACGGGTTTGTTCATGGTTGAGGTGTTTGAAGAGTAGCCAGAACAGCTGTTGAGTGTTCCAGTTTACGTTCTTGTTTTTATACATTCGATAGAAGACAGACTTCAAATAGGTAGCCGGGTGGCCCACATCCAGATAAGACATGGCATCGGTAATATCAGCAAGGCGGTAGCTGAGTATTTTAACCAATTCCACCCGGCCCCAAAACTCATCTTTCAAAAAGCAGTCATAAACACGGTTAAGCTGGTATTTCTCCCGATCAGCCAAACGAAATGTAGGAAACACATCCAAGCAAAGCTTGTGGTTCCAATTTTGGGTGAACTTGATCTTGGGTAAAGAGCTCATATGACGGAAATGACATATTGAAAGATGACGAAGAGAATGAAAATCAAGAACCAACCTACCAAGCTTTCTAAATTGCGTTTCATTGGGTCTTGGCTTTGTGGTTTTCATAGTCCTTTTGCATGGCATAGCGTTTGGCCTGGCTCACGTAGTTGTTGGCACTACTTACTGATACATTCATGGCAATGGCGATTTCGCTACTGCTTAGCCCACTATTGATCAGTTCGAGCACTTCTTCCAGAAGATTATCAGCAATGGTGCATTTGGGCTCAGCTTCCTTTTTCGCAATCAGGCATTCTATTTCTATGATCTCACGCTCATAATTGGGTTTTTCAAAATCGAATAATGTACCGCTATTGATCAAGTGCCGGTGGGCGTTAAGGCGTTGGCGTAGTTCGGGTATGGCGAGTGCTTCAAGTGTTTTCATAACTTTAATCGTTGAATGAGTGATGAGATGGTAATGACGCGGCTATTTGCGGGATCAAAGGCGTGAAACGCTTCGATGTAGGCGCGCTTTACTTTTTCCGGATCTTTGGTATCCAGGGCGTTACAGAAGGTTTCAAATTTCTCCTTGAAGGTATCGAGCTCAACTTGGAGTATCCCTGCACTAACGATCATGCCGGCTATAAGAGCATCGTTATGCTCCTTGATCATCTTTTCACGATCTCTGATTTGGTCTTCGATTATGATGTGATCGATGTTCATTTTGATAGGCCGGTTTCGATTTTAGAAAATTCAAAGGGGTAGAGTTCTTTTACCCATTCTTGAAGTTCACGCATAATGCGTAGGTCTTTAACGCGAAGTCTACGGGCATTAGAAATCCGCTCACGGCTAACATCGTATCCCTGTTCTCTTAGTCGTTCCTGAATGATTTGTGTGAAGCCAGTTTCCGGAATAAAATCATCAATTTCAGATAGTATTTCTTCGCACTGTTGTGTTTCATATTTACTAGCCTTTTTGAGTTGTGGCATAATATTGGGTTTACAGGTTTTTGCTATCTTGCGGTAATTGCTGGTACTAACTATTACCGGCTGTTACCGTAGCAAATATATGACTAGAATATTGACGCTTGCAAATTTTTTAGTCAAAAATTATTTTATTGGTCGTACTGCGATGAAAAACGCCTTTGGCAAAAACCTAAAAAACCTGCGTGAAACGCATAATTTGAAGCAAAAAGACCTTGAGCCAATTCTTGGAATTACAAGAGGTCAAGTCAGCAATTATGAGAACGGTGTTAGTGATCCTAACCTTGACGTGTTAATTAAATTGGCGCAGTATTTTGGTATATCTCTCGATGAATTGATACTTGAACCCGGTACATCTCTAACCATGGCCGGTGAATCTCCGGCCAAATATGGTTATGCCAGTATCGATGAGATTGTAAAAGAGAAAGATGAGTTGAAGGCCAAAAATCAGGCGCTGCAAGATGAGCTACTGGACTTGCATAGAGAGGTGAAAGCAATGCTTAAAAAGAAACTATGAGTGATGAGGGTGTCATAGCGAGATATGTTTTTAGTTCCGGATATATGGAAATCAAAGAGGGAAAATTGATTTACGTTATTGATGGAAAAGAGAGTACTTTTCCTTTCAGTAGGATCAATGGAATTTCAATATCTGAGAGCTTCAGCTATGTTAGACTCATCATAGCCATTGTGGTTGGAATAATTGGTCTTTACTTTTTCTATGGAGCCTATGCATCAGATTTTGGAGGGATAGTTGATTATGGAATTGCCTTTATATTTTTAGTTATGGCGTATTTTATTGGAAGAAAAGGAATAATGACTTACACTAAAATTGAGCTTAATCATGCGGGACATGAACCTATTCAAATAAAAGTACCAAAAACAGACCGGCTTCAAAAGTTTATTGATTCCATAAAGAGCCGAATCAACTAGTTTTTACATCGCTTTTAGCAATCCATTTCTTTCCTGCCTGCCTTTCGGCCTTCCAGAATTGACGCTTTAGAAACCCGCGCAAATGCTTTGCCCACTCGCCTGAGTTAGTTAATTGTCCTTTTCTGTTATTGGCCATTGTTTAATTTTGTCAATCGTTGATCTATGGTTTTTAAATCGCTCTCACGCGCCTTTCTTAACCTTTTTGCCCGCTTTTGATAAGTCAACAGTCCGAGCCCAATGATAATTACTATACCCATAAATATGGCTCCATAAATAATTAAATTCTCTTGATAGGCTTTTCGTTCTTCTTCGGCCTCAAACCGGGCTACCATCAGCTGGCCCTGGTAATGGTTATACAGCTGGTCTAATTCCTTTTGCCGCTTGTAAAGGCGGTCTCCCATGTCGCCCCGGATCTGATGGCATAGCAGGCTTTCTTCTTTGTTATCAAGTAAGAAATGGACATCTGCCAGCTGCCGGTAGTTAAACATGACCAACTCAGTTATTTTGCTCGTATCCTGTTGGCTAGCCGCTTGCGTGAGGTATTCCAATGCCTTTTTATATTCCCCGCGGGTACGATGAATCACCGCTTTATTGACCAATGTTTCATTGAACATCACCAGCGGCATGGCCTTGTCAAAATAGTGCTCTGCTTTCACGGTATCCCCAAAGTGCATATAGGCATAGCCTAGGTTTTGAAATACGTTCGCCTGCATGGCTGCATCCAGGTCTAATTCACTGGCTTGCATGTAGTACTTTACAGTCCGGTCCAGGTCTTTTAACCGCCGCGTTACCCGGGCAATTTCGAAATAGCACTTGGCTTTGTAGTAGTCTTTAACATAGGTATTTGAAGCCTCGCCCAAATAATGGATGGCACTGTCATAACTGCCCATATGTTGATAGGCTATGCCGATGTTATATAGTGCCTGGGCCTCCTTTTCAGGGTCCGGAAAATGCTCCTGCCGGATATGTAAGGTTTTACGGTAAAATGTAATTGAATTTTGATAGTGGAAGGCATTGTGGTAGATGATCCCTACCCTTTCGGTCACTTTGGCTTGAAATTCGTAGTTTTTTTGGGCACGGTAAAGGTCGGCTGCTTCTAAATAGGTTTTGGCCGCTTCGTACAATTGGTTGTCGCCTTCTAGTTTATAGGCATCGCGGTAAAGCTGGTCAGGGTCACCTTGAATGGCATAATTTATACTATAAAGTGAAAATAGAAGCAGTGAAGTGAACCAGTATTTCATAAAAGCAACAACTAATAAAACATTTCGAAGTTAAGTTGAAGATAATAAAAAAAGCCGGTATCTAGCCGGCTCTTGTAAGGTTTAATGGAAGAAATCATCCATCATCCCCGCTTGGTGGGGGAGGTGGATCGCCTATAGGGTCACCCCCCGTTTCACAGCAATCGCTTTTTAACTGTTCGTCAAAAACATCACTGTTGGGGTCATTACAACCGGCAAGCATAGCACTTACAAATACGAGGCCAAGGGCCAGATTCCTAATTGTCTTCATGTTTAAAAATGATTTGGTTTAACATGAATACAAGTTACACGCTTTAGTAGTCATTAACTTACCGGCTATTACCGGCAATTACCGAATAAGCGTTATTATTGTGTGGCCGCTTTTGTGTTCAATTTAAGAGGTATTTAGCTTAATGTTTAAGAGAATTCATAACGGTAAGGAGGTTTCTGAGTCTAATAACGTGTATCGTGATCGTTCGAATCCTTCCGGATGCACTTTAAAAGGAGTTCAGGTAACAGACGAACTCCTTTTTTCATTATACAAGTGTTTACTATACCTTTTAAAAGATTAATATAATTTAGTATCTTGACCCTTGAAATAGGAAAAAATGAAAAAGGCAACTTTTATCATACTACTGATAGTAACAGTCATTTCCGAGCTCAAGGCTCAGTCTTTCTATAATTTTAGAAGAGGCAGAGATATTATTGCAACTTTTGGAACAGGTACCTCAAGTTATTTTGGCGACTTAAATAATCCTGGAGATGTGATCGATACAAAGTTGAATCTGAACTTTGGACTACAGTACTATTTTACAGAGAGAATCGCTATCCGTACCGAGGCAAACTATTTTAGACTATCAGGTGACGATGCAGAAGCTGACAGTGAAGGAAGGACAGTAAGAAACTTATCTTTTCGATCAGACAACTTTGAACTGAATGTTGTAGGGATTGTACAGGCATTTTCCAATGGAACACGTTTTTATCAACGACCGGCGCTAAATGTTTATGGCTTTGCTGGTATTGGTTTATTATATTTTAATCCTAAAACCCAGGTACCTGATACTGACTGGAATGGGGCGCCTCTTAGTGATGCTGGGGATTATGTTGCCTTACAACCGTTGCAAACAGAAGGGGTTGACTACAGCCGCCTGGCTATCGTAATTCCCATGGGAATAGGTATCAAGTTCAAAGCTGGTCCTTTTTTTAATATAGGCGTTGAAGGAGGCTACAGGCTTACATTCACAGATTACCTGGATGACGTAAGTACCACATACCTGCTGCATAGCACTTTGTCCGGAGATCCACTTAGGCAAGCTTTGGCGGATAGAAGACACGAGCTTGATGGCAATCTACCCCCATTGGGTGTAGAAGAAGGTCAAATTCGTGGAAATTCTGGCGATAATGATGGCTATTTTATTCTTAATGTAAAGTTGGAGTATTACATCCCGGCTAATATTTTAAGTAGCAGCAAGTCTAAATACAACAGAAGAAAGCGTTCCCGAAGGGCAAGAAAACGCTAATTTCAACTAGCCAACTCTTTATTACTGGCTCTGCTAATTCCATTTTGAAATTCAGGAACTAACTTTTGCAACTCGTCGGTAAAAACGTCTAGATCAGCGTTAGAACGTACCATTTCCTTCAACGTTTGAAAATACTCTTTAACCTCTTCGAATCTATACTCGGCAACTTTAGCTATCATAATTTTTTTATGATGAGTGGGAAGGGTATTCTCTCTATCGGCTAATAGTTCCTCGTAAAGTTTCTCACCTTCTCTTAAACCTGTGTATACGATCTCAATATCCTTGCCTAATTCTAAACCTGACAATTGAATCATCCTTTTCGCTAAATTCACAATTTGAACAGATTCCCCCATATCAAAAATGAATATCTCGCCACCTCTACCCATAGCTCCAGCTTCAAGGACCAATTGACATGCCTCAGTAATGGTCATAAAATATCTTGTAATTTCAGGGTGCGTCACGGTTACCGGCCCCCCATCGCTAATCTGCTTTTTAAAAAAGGGAATTACTGACCCATTTGAACCTAATACATTCCCAAACCTTGTAGTTACAAATACTGTATGTTGATCAACAGCATTCATAGTTTGGTTAAGTGACTGGACATAAATTTCAGCAACACGTTTAGTACAACCCATAATGCTGGTTGGATTCACGGCTTTATCGGTAGAAACCATAACAAAACGCTCAACCTTATACTTAATTGCCAAATCAGATAAGTTTTGAGTACCAAGGACATTTGTTTTTACAGCCTCAATAACGTTATTCTCCATTAGCGGTACATGCTTATACGCTGCGGCATGAAGGACAACTTCAGGTAGCTCCTTTTCAAAAATCGATTCCAGGCGTTTCTTATCTCTAATATCCGCCACATAAATTCGCCCGTTTAGACTCTCTCCAAGCTCGCGCTCAAGAATATATAATGGCGATTCGCCTTGATCAATAAGAATGATTCTGGAAGGATTAAATTTCAGCGCTTGCCGTACAAGTTCGCTACCGATAGACCCTGCTGCACCGGTAATGCAAACCCTTTTGTTATGCAATTCACTGCTTACAGCTTGGTTATCCAATTGAATCGTTTCTCTTCCTAGCAGGTCTTCTATTTTAACCTCTTTTATTTGTTTCAAACTGAGTTCACCCTGAACCCAATCACTCGCCTGAGGAACAGACCTTACGGTTATGCTGTGCTTTAGACAGGCATCCACAATTTGATTCTTTCTGGATAAGGGGAGATTCTGAACAGCAATTATTAGCTCATCAGCTGAAATCTGATCTAATTGTATCTCCAAATCCTCAGCCAGTAAAATTGGCGTGCCATTAATTACTTTACCCACCTTATTCACATTATCTTCGTAAAACGCAACTACACGAAGATCAGATGCATCATCGCTTTCAATGACCTGCTTGGTAATCATTCCTAATTGACCTGCTCCAAAGATAGCTACATCAACCCTGGACTTTCTATTCCCTTTATAATAGGAGAAAATATTTTTTATTAGCAATCGGTATTGAAAAAGAAATAGAAACGACGCCAGAAAGGAAATCAGAATTACCGAATAAGGAATAAGATTTTTTTGGATATTATAATAGAATAATAGGTTAAGAACAGAAACAAAGATGAGTGACAGCAAAAGAGTATATAATAACCTTACTCCATCTTTCAATCCGGTATAACGCACTATTCCAGCGTGACTCTTGGTAAGCCCTATGGCCAGCAAAACGGCAAAACAATTAACCAGAATACCGAGTTGAAAATTTCGATTGGCCAACTCTGATACCTCGAAATTAAATCTTAGGAGATAACCTAAAGTAGTAGCAAAAGCAACTAAGGATAAATCAATTAAAATGATAATCCATCTCGGAAGGATTCTTAACTGCAGTATTCGCTGCGTAACTGGCACAAGTTAGCCCTTTTTTCTTGAAGATATAATTTTTTTTGCCCCTAATGCAGCTCCTCCTATCAGGAGCAACTCTAAACCACCAATAGGAACCGGATTATCAGGATCTCCTCCTGGATCACCCGGCTGGGCAATAGACGCTGTAGTCACCAATATTGCCACAAACAAGATTGGCAAAAACAATCTAAACCAAATACCCTTCATTAGTTCTTAATGACTCTTTTAACTGTAAATTCATCTTCACCGATCAAACTTAATAGATAAATTCCCTTACGCAAATTAGTAGATGATAAAACTACTCTTTTTCCCTCTTGAATAGATTGAGACAATATGATTTTGCCATTTAAGTCAGTCAATCTAATGGTATTAAAATTATTATTTGATTTGATATCAATAATCCATTTGTCAGAAGTAGGATTTGGAAAGACTGTAGCAAAAGTTTCAAAATCTACGACCAGGCTTGTCACGGCAAATTCACGACTAACTGATGAGGTGCAACCGTTTTGAGTTACCTCAAGTGAATATACCCCAGGCTCACTTACTACTATTGATTGACTCGTAACACCCTCAAGCAGTTCGTCATTCAAAAACCACCTATTGCCAGTAGCATAATTAGAATTAAATGTACCATCTATTTCTGTTATTTCAACATCTAAAGTAGTTTTTATGACTTCCACAAAATTGATCAGTTCCTGGCTTGAGCAGTTATCTAAACTTGCCATGAACATTACGGCATTAGAACCTTCTAGCAGGTCTGAATTTTCAATTTCAAAATTTATTGTACTGCCATCAGAGATCACAGGATCACCGAAATTTTCACCATTTAACAATAACTGGTACCCTATCCCAGCCTGGCTTGTAGGCATAGTTATAATACCTGATTCATCTTTACACGCTACTCCTGTGGATTCCAGTACTATATCAGTTGATATAACAGTTTTGTTAATCATTATAAACTCTTCCAATAAACGACTAGAGCAACCGTCAAACGAAGCTTGAATCTCGATGAGATTCTCATCCTCAATCAAATCACCATTTGGGATAATGAAGTTTATATCTGATCCTGTTCCAGTAACAATGCCACCTTGAGCAACTGAATTCAATAAAAGCTGGTATCCAATACTCTCCTGACTCGCGGCAATAATGATCTCTGCATCCAATAAGCAAACGTCTCCACCAGATTCTATGGTCAAATCCGTACCAATAACCGTCTTGTTTACACTTAAAGTTTGATCAAGCAGTTGGCCTATGCATCCATCAAACGACCCTTCAATACTAATATCATTTAGACCAGTGACTAGACTTTCGTTTGGCACAGTAAATGTCAAACTGCCCCCTTCACCTAAAACCACCGGACCGAAGGGACTAGAATTAAGTATTACTTGGTATCCAATTCCTTCTTCGGAGATTGGCAGAACAATACTTACATCATCTTCGCAAACGTCTCCTGAAGATTCTATAGATAAGTCTTGTGCAATAACCACTCTGCTGATCTCAACACTCTCAAGTAACAATTCACTACTACATCCCTCAAGTGAGGCCTCTATCCCAACAGTATTAAGCCCCTCGCTAAGTGCACTGCCTGGAATCTCAAAATCCAGTCTCATCCCATCAGATACGACTAAACCTTCAAAAGTAGTCCCATTTATTACAGCTTGATAACTTACCCCTGCCTGTGGTGATGGCAGCGATACAAGAGTTATGTTGTCCTCACAAACAAGCTTCTCTCCTTCAACAACAAGCTCATTATCTAAGGCATCTCGTGCTATCACCAACTCAAACCTGTCATTAAAAGACCCTTCATCACTTGATATATCAAAATTGTAAACTGTTCCTATGTTTACCGCCGTTGTGCTGGAAGTAAAGTTATCAACTAATAAGAACGAATAACTAGGGTCAAAACTGTTGAGCTTATCAAAAGATAAACTATAACTTCCTGGGTCAGTATCTTGAATATTTAGACCCACTATTTTCTCACAGTTAAAGGAAGGAAAAAAATTAATTGCCAATCGAGTACCCTCTGAGTCATAGGTAGATAAATCAAATATATCATTGTTTAATTTGGGCGCGTCATATTCATCATCGAAGCCATCAACTGAACCAGGGAATACCGCCAAAAAAGTCCTGTCAGATTGAATTCCATCGCTTAACACAATTTCTAGTTGATCAGTGATAGGTGCCGGAAAGCTATAAAACTCTCCCGTTGTTGATACTTTCGCACCTTCTCGAACTATTAATGACGCACCTGCTCCACTTGTTTTTACCCAAAAGGCTTGACCTGCGGCTATCACTCCATCGTTAAATGATCCTGCCGATCCATTCCAGTATCTAAATGTACCGCTTCCTCCATTGTCGCGCACAGCGATTGAGCCATTTACGTTAGTCTTAGTCCAGACCCCCCCAGTAGCATCCCAGTCTATAGATGAGGGATACGGGTTTCCCACAAGATTCCAGCCATCTGTTGTATCAGCTGAACTAGCAAATGTCACATTTAGGTCAGTATCACCTTGATTTATCGGACCTGTCAGGTCAATTGTCACAGCGGATGCCGCTTCGCGCATAAATGCACTATATCCACGCCCAACAACTAAAGGTTCTGTGTTATCAGTGGTGGGATGCGCTACGAAACGATCTCCAAATACACCTCCCAAAGATTCATCAAAATAATATAGTGATGGAGAAGTCTCTAATAGATCAGGGAATTCAGGCCACTCCGCGGTTGTAGACCTACCCGTGAAATTTCCTGTAATCGGGAAATCATCCTGCCAGTCAGCCACGGTAGCATTCGTTACCGGAGACGATAAGTATCTCCATATACGACCCTCTCCAGAAACAAAGCGCTGTACGGTAACGTCACCATTAATAGTCCCTCCCGCTGCGAGACTTGCGATACTGCCATTTCCAGTGGTTCCATCGGAAGTGGATACCACTACAAGGTTTCCATTAGAATTAACAGCAGATACCGACTGTACATTTAAGACACCTCCCAGGAGTAACCCACTTGTTAAAGTCACATCACCACCGGTTTTATTTACAGTAATGTTATTAAAAGTATTAGATCCCGTACCCAATTGTTGCAAGCCAGATCCATTTAATACCACAGTACCTCCGTTTGCACTAAAAGTCGCGCCAGCATCCACCTGCAAATCACCGGTAAAGTTGATTATACCGGATGGGAAGGTCATGCTGGCAGTAGATGTCACCTGGATATTGCTGAAAGTGGGCGTTCCTGCACCAGAAATCGTCGTATTTCCATCAAAGATTATAGTACCCGTAAATGAACTTAGAGCCCCCACATTCCTTACCCAGTTCCCGAGAACTGTTAAATCAGAAGCTCCAGAAAGAAAACCACTGTTTAATGTAACAGCTCCATTAACCTGAAGTGCCTGGTCTAAGGTTATTGCCCCAGATGTCGAAATCGTTAGGTTCCCCAGCACATCAGGGTTGGCTGCTGTAGGAATTTCGCTACCCGTAGTTTGAGATGCCCCCTCATAAATTAAATTATAGGTATCTGGATTAGATGTTTCTGGTGGATTGCCTGTAAAAGTTACCGCAGTATTTTTGGTTAAAGTAGAATTATTGCTCATCAATACTGTACCTAAACTGTTATCAAAACTACCATTATCCAAATCCAGGGCAGAAACAATATTTACAGGACCTATTAAACTTACGGTTCCACCATCTCTATTAATGATCATTGATCCTAAAGGCGGTGACCCATTAAATTGAATATTGCCAAAAGGCCCCGAACCGGTTATATTTAATACTGAGGTACTATTGCTGAGTAGACTGCCAGTTCCTGAAAATGAAGTGGATCCGTTATTAAGAACTAAAGTTTGGTTACTAAAGTCCAGATCCCCATTGCTCAAAGTAAGTAAACCGTTAATAGTTACGTCCTGGTTAAAATCAACTGTTTGACCAACCCTTCCAAAAGAAAAGTTGTTAAGAGTTGCCGTTCCAGCAAAAGGAAAAACACCAAAAGCCCCAGAGCCATTAATAATGATATCAGAGTCGGAAGTTACATCGATGAAATTACTATTTGGAGAAATTGTTCCTTGTAAGGTGAGTTGATTAGATCCTACATTTAGGTCTCCATCTAGTAGTGTCAGATCCCCGCCAACTGTAACATCTCCCAATAAATTCACACCATTGGTGTTGTTAATTTCTAGGTCCAAGCCCGAATCAGTAGGATAGGCATTGCTAATAACCTGAGCTCCGGCTCCATTAAAAGTCACCTGCGCTCCAGAACTGAATGTTCTCATTCCCGAGGTTCTGAGGTTACCGGCCGTGGTATTGTTTTGAATCGCCCCTGACGCATCTGTAGAGCCTAATTGTAGTTCCGAGGTTCCATCTAATGTAAAATCACCTGTGCCTCCCAGATATCCTGTTGACAAATCCAAAGTAGATCCATTTACTACTGTGTAGTTACCAGACACTGTTATAAAATTGCCGTTTAAATTGAAGCTACTTGGCGTCAAACCGCTGCCAAAGTTAAAACTCAAGTCTACTGAAGCCTGATTAAGTGTGCTTACAAGATTCTGAACTACAACACCACCTCCATCAAAAGTTACTGTAGCACTTCCTGTTGTATTAGATCGTGAAATTGTTCCCGACACATCAAAATCACCGCCTACTTCAATATTACTGCTCCCGGTAGAAAAAGTAAGATCAGAAGTTCCGCTGTCTGTGTAAGACCCTGCTACATCTAAATCCAGAGTACCGGCATTTGTGAATATTGCGAAACCTGAGGCGGAAGAGTAATCTCCTCCAACCGTAATTGACGAATTATTGTCAAAGTTAAATACAACACCTGTCGAGGCACCTAATGTTAAATCACCACCTATTGCTAGGTTGTATGATGGACCAAGTGTTAAGTATAAAAATCCTGATCCAAGATTTTGGATATCAAAATCACCGGCGACAGTCTGAAGGTTACCGCCGAGGTCTATGAAGTCCGCACCTGTTAGACTTGAGTTAACAATAAAATTTCCAAAACTTTGATTTAAATTTCCAGGAGTTATCAATCCACTAGCTGTTCCAGATATTTGACATGTAGAAGTAGCATCCCAAGCCGCCACAGGCAAGTCGTTATTTGGATTAACTTGGTGATCATAGGAAGAATTAGCTAGAAATTGAAGTCTCGTATTACTATCACCCGTGAAACTGGTCCCATTATAAACAAATTGACCATTAATGAGCAATGTGCCATCAAGAGAAGGCGGTGGAGGAAAAGGAGCTCCTATATTAATTTGTATCGCTCCTGAAACGGTCAAATCATCACCGGCACCATCAGCTATGGTGAAAGTTGCTCCACTACCAATAATTAAAGTTCCTCCCGCAGCTACCGTCAACTCATCCGCAGATCTTGTATCTGTGACTGTAATTGTATGTCCATTTAAAATCGTAATTGTACCGGACGCCGTAGTGGGAACACCAGCTGGTGACCAAGAGGCGGCATCATTCCAGTCTCCTGTCCCACCCCCTGAAGAAACAACTTGTGAGAAAGAATTTAACGACAACAACAAAATAGAAACAAGTAGAGAGTATCTCATAATCTAAAAATCCAAAAACAACTTAAAATACAAAAATAGGAATAAGAAGAGCTAATAATTACATAAAACTTACAAAATAAATACACTGCCACCCGGTTATGTAACCGATTCTAATATCTGTTTCAACTTGTATTCAACTCTTAAATATTGTTTATTTGTCATATTTGATCCTGAAGGAAGACATAGACCGGTTTCAAAAAGCCTTTCTGAATTACCGTTTCCATAAAAAGGCGCTTTTTCAAAAATAGGTTGCTGATGCATGGGTTTCCATAAGGGGCGGCTTTCTATATTATCATTCTCTAAATTTTGTCGGATCATCTCCCTGTCTAAACCTAATACTTCGGAGTCTATTAATATAGTAGTGAGCCACCTGTTTGAAAAAAAATCTCTTGGCTCATCGAGGAACTCAATGCCATCATATTTTCCAAATCCTGTCTTGTAACGCCGATAGATATTTCTACGTAGATTTACATGCTTATCAAGCACCTCCATTTGCCCCCTACCTATACCAGCACATATATTGCTCAATCGGTAGTTATAGCCAACCTCTGAATGTTGATAATGTGGAGCAGAATCCCGGGCTTGCGTGGCCAAAAACTTTGCCTTGGCTACATATTCTTTCTTGTGGCTAACCAGAGCTCCACCACCAGAAGTAGTAATTATTTTATTCCCGTTGAAAGAGTAAATACCTATTTCACCAAAGCTACCTAAGCTTTTTCCATTATATTTTGAACCAAGCGCTTCGGCAGCATCCTCAATAACTGGTATTTCATACCGGCTGGCCACTTTCATTATTTCGTCAATCTTAGCTGGCATTCCATATAAGTGTACCAGAATAACAGCTTTCGGTTTTTTACCTTTTTTTATTCGATCTTGAATGGCTTCCTCAAGCAGTTCGGAGTCTATGTTCCAGGTCTCCTTTTCACTATCAACAAATACCGGGGTTGCCCTTTGATAAACTATGGGGTTACAGGAACCTGAAAAAGTAAAAGAACTGCATATCACCTCATCCCCGTGCTCTACTCCAAGCATTATTAATGCAAGATGAATAGCTGCGGTACCTGATGAGAGGGCAGCAGCATACGGAACATGAGTATATTCCTGAATACTCCTTTCAAATTCATCAATGTTAGGCCCTACCGGAGAGATCCAGTTAGAATCAAAGGCTTCTTGAATATATTTGATCTCATCACCTCCCATATGTGGTGAAGAGAGATAGATTCTTTCACTTTCCATGGCGTGAAGATTCCAATTTCTGTTGATAAAACAATGCTGGTATTAAAAGTATGAGCAATAGCGGGTTCAAAACCAGCCGATGTAAAAAGGAAATCAAAGGACCATTATAGTGGGGGTAATAAGCCTTAATTGTCAAGTAAGGAATTAACAAAAAGACTAATCCGAATAATTGGACAATGACAGCTAATTTCAAATATTCCAATTTTCTAAAAAGACTATGAATCACACCTAACATTAGGAAGTCATTTATCAAAAAGCGTACGACCTTTTTGGTCACAAAATGACTGAAGCCGGGAGAATTGAGTTCAAGATAGGCGAAGAAATTTTTCTGAAATACGTAAAACAGCAGTAAGGCAACAAGGCAAAAAATTAATACTACTTTGTATTTCATCAGTTTAATCAATTAGTTTTTTTAACCACCAAAACCACAGACCAAATACTACCAGAAAGATGGAAGCTGTGAAAAGATACTTATGGGCAAAATAAGAGTAGTCAGGTAGGTTGATACCCACATGGTAGAGCAATGCTATTCGTACCAAATTACTCAGGTGAATAATAAAGATACCTAAGGGAATAAACCATATTAACTTTGAATTCAACCTAAATGCTATCAGGAAAGATAAGAAGACAATGACAACGTTTAGTCCGTTGCAACCTTCATATACACTTAATATACTATTGCCCTTAGGCTGACATAACAACACATTTGGGCGTTCCCCACTTTCGAGAGTATGTGTGTTAGCGCCAAAAAGGTTCAAAACGTAACTGGTTTGAGCAGTGACCAATACAGTTACGGGGTCCGGCCTTGGATTGTATAGTTCAACAAATGCTCCATAAGCAATGTTGAGCACGACATAAGCAGAAATAAACTTTATAAGAAAAAGAAGTGCGGTCCTATATCTGTTAAATAGATCGATCACTTTGTTTGGGCCGGAACACCAACAGCTGTTTTGTTATCCTCAATATTACGTATAACCACCGCCCCGGCGCCAATTTTTACATTATTACCGATTTGAACCTGATTTATAATATTAGTTCCCGAACCTACAAAGGAACATTCGCCAATGCGCACTCCTCCGGCGATGTTTACTCCACACATTATACTAGAGTAATCACCAATTTCAGTATCGTGACCAATAGTCGTATTCAGATTTACCATAACAAAGCATCCGAGCTTAATGTCACATGTTAATACCGTTCCGGCAGTTAATACTGTACCGCTTGCCAATTCAATATTCTTACTCATTAACCGGGAACTGGGGTGAATCAGGGTCGGGAACTTGCACTGTGATATCCTTTCTGCGATTTGCCTTTTTATGGCAGGATGCCCAATCGCCACCACGACATTAATCGAGTTATTAACCTTAAAAAAATCACCATCTCCTAGTATAGGTAATCCAAACCAAGATTTTTTCAAAGAACTATCGTCTACAAACCCTAACAGATTCCATTGTCGTTTATCCTGATTGATCTGTTCAATAAGACATACCATCTCCTTGCCTAATCCGCCAGCGCCATATATAACAATATCTTTCACTTAAAAATTAGAGTACTTTGGCAGGATTTCCCACAACGGTCTGGCCGGTTTCCACGTCGCTGATCACAACTGATCCTGCGCCTATTTTCACCCAACTACCAATTTTAATATTCGGTAAAATAACAGCTCCGGCACCAATTAAAGTACCTTCTCCTACATCTACTCCACCACAAAGGGTAGAATTAGGTGCAATATGAACGTAATCAGCAATGTCGCAGTCATGATCTACTGACGCAGCCGTATTTATAATGCAATGATTACCTATTTTTGAGTCACTATTGATCACCGTTCCGGCCATTATTACTGTACCATCACCGAAAGAAACGTCTGAATTAACGATAGCCGTTGGATGTACTAACAAGCCATACCTATTCTTCTTGAATTTCTGTGTTAAGACTTTTCTAGTGTGATTATCACCTATAGAAATTATCAATTCATCTGAATCTGTGATTTCACTAGTATGTCTAACCTCATGTAACTTGAGCTCTGTGATGTAATGATCACTGTCGTATAATCCTTCGACTTTAATGCCTGCTTTTTCAGCAATATCAAGTACAACTTTAGCATGACCACTTGCACCTAACAAATACAATGACATCTTTTTTATTTAACTATTCCCTTTAAACTTTTCCATTGTTACATTCCCTTCCGCAGAAATACCCTCCGCTTTAAACACCTTTAATATAGTCAGGAGCAGGATTTTTAAATCTAGTAAAAAGGATTGGTTTTCAACATAATATACATCCAATTCAAACCGCTTTTCCCAATATATGGCATTTCTGCCATTTACCTGGGCCCAACCTGTTATACCTGGTTTTACGCTGTGACGTTTTCTTTGGTAATCGTTATATAATGGTAAATATTCAACTAATAAGGGTCGTGGACCAACAAATGACATATCACCCTTTAAAATATTGATCAATTGTGGTAATTCATCGAGCGATGTTTTTCGTATCCATTTTCCTACAGTAGTCAGTCTTAAGGCATCCGAAAGTGGCTGCCCTTTCCCATCGAATGCATCTTTCATGGTTTTGAACTTCACTAATGTGAATATCCATTCATCTTTTCCTGGCCTGGGTTGTGTAAAGAGTATCTGTTTGTGTTGAAAGATGAACAAGAGGACCATTACCAGTAGTATCATTGGCATGGTAACGACCAAGGCTATCAGGGCAACAAGTCTATCCAAAAAGGGCTTAACTATACTTTTATACATCCAAAATACTTCTGTATTCGGCCAATAATGCGTTCCAATATTCTTGTTGGTCGTATTTCAGTGCTACCAGTCTGGCCTGCCCACTGAGTTTTCTTCTCAATTGTCCATCTTGAATCAATCTTAACAATTGCCTTTCTAACGATACAGTGTCCTTAGGTGTAACAAATAACCCATTGAATTCATTTTTAACTATTTCATTACAACCGTTAATATCGGTAACTAAACAAGGAAGTTCCATTGAACACGCCTGTAGAACAACATTTGGGAAACCTTCCCGATAAGAGGGAAAAACAAAAATATCTCCAGCACATAAGTAGGCCCTGATATCCCTTTGAAAGCCAACATGATGTATATTTTCGTACCGGAAAATCCTTTGTTTTGTGGTTTCTTCTAGGGGCTCTCGATGATCCTCAAAATCTCCAACCAGTATCAAATGAGCTTCTTCTCCAAGTGTATCAAACACGTCTACAAGTTCGTTTACTCCTTTATCCCGTACCAAACGCCCAACAAAGACTAATACTGTGGTAGAATTAGTAATTTTAAGCTTCTTTCTGATGTCTTTAGCCTGTTCCAAAATTAGTCGGGTCCTTCTAAAAAATGTAGTGTCTATACCGTTGGAACTACCTTGTCCTATGACTTTGATTTTCGCATTTTTTGGTCTAAGATGACTTTCAATCCATTTTTTCAGGTTGTATGAATTGGGGTAAACTGCCGTTGCCATCCTGTAGGTGAATTTTTCAGTAAACTGCAGGATTCTTCGATTGATACCTTTTGCCTCCATTAAAGGCATACCTGCAACAGTATGCAACCGGTGTGGAACATTCGCTAATTTGGCTGCTATCATACCTAACAAGCCTGCCTTTGGCGTATGCGTATGTACAATATCAGGATTAAGTTTCTTTATGAGTTTGAAAGTCAATAGCAAAGCTCGCAAATCCGCAAAAGGACTAATAATTCGGGTATAGGGAAGTATGAAATGTGCTACCTGCTCGCGTTCTTTTATGTCCTTTATCTCCTGGCCATCTGCACTTGCTGTGTACACTTTAAAACCATTTTCTTTAAAGAATTTTAGCTGCCCTTTTAGCAGGAGGTTAAGAGAAATGGGCACAGTTGTTATTCTTAATAATTTAGCCATTTTCTAACCTTGTAGCAATTTCACTCATATTCAGGCTTGCCATTCCGTATTTATTCTTTAAATAGGCATAATGCCTTAGTATTTCATCAAGACCTTTTATATTTTTCGCTGGGTTATCACCGAAATTATGAGGATGCCACCATAAGTGGTAACATTCTTTATTTCTGGCAGCTAAAGTCATTTCGTACTTTATGCGATCGATTTTTTTATCATTTAAAAAAAGTTCTCGAATGGCATATGGACGTAATAACCTACTGGCTGGCAAGTGCCAGACCCCTTCCTGTTGTTTAATTGAGCTGATTGGATATGACGTCTTTCCCCCTATGGAAAAATAGGCATCCAGGCCACGATTCAACCTTTTCCATTTTGATTCATTTTGTGTACTATCAATCTGCCACCACCAATCCACTGGATTTGTGCGTATGATCTTAATTCCAACCTCGTTACATACCTTGAGGTAATCTCGGTTAAACTGATTCCTTGGAAACACAAGGCTACCGGCTTTGATCCCGTAAGATTCAGCTGCCCTGTTCCAGGCTAAGGCATCAGCCTTGAACTGTTGAGGGTTTTGGCCTGGTTCGTTGCAATAGTAGTGGCCATAGGAGTGGCTGGCCAGCTCCTGTCCTTCCGTGATTAAAATTTTTTGAATTAATGAGGGAGCATAATGAAAGGGATCATCTTTTTCATCAGTTCCAAGTTCATTTTGCGATATATAATTAGATACGCCCAATGACCGGTTGTGATAAGTAGGTTTTTCTTCAGGAAATATAGACCGCAGCTCTTCTCGGTTTTGATGAAGAAGCAATCCAACTGTAGCCCATGTCGCATGCACCTTGTATTGTTCAAAGGAATTCAACATTCTTGGAATCACTTCGCGAGTTTTTAGGAAATAATCGCGATACTGATCCAGCGGCCACTTTTCAAATCCGCCCCAATGAAGTTCGAAGTCCAGTGAAATAGTGAAGAAAAAATCCATATCAACGGCTTTTAGGTGAGAGTCGCTGCCTACTCTTGAACTTTAGCCAGTTATAAGTGATACGCTGAACATTTTTCTCATCCAGATACCGCATTATTACAAATAGAAACAGCAACATCACCTGACTTTTTTGACGTATTGCCAAACCTAAGTTACCAGCTATTTGTGCCAAGGCAATCGAGGTCGTCAGAAAACTTAAAAAAGCAGTTTTCACAAGAAAATCTCCTGTCAATAGGAATTTTAAACCACCTTTATATATAAAGTATAGCGTTAACATTAAGAGAAAAACATTTTCAAAAGACACAATGAGACCTAAAACCCCTGGAGCATCAAAAAAAAGTGGTCTGTACAAGAATGTAAACAGCTGGACAGGTAATGAATAATTAGTAATGTCCACTCCTGATGTTGCCTTTGAAAGCTCCGATGCCCTATGAGTTAAGTTAAAACTGTCGGTTAGCAGTAATTCCTGCTCAATGCCTACCAGACTTAATACGTCCTGATAAACAAAATATAAAGCAATACCGGCTAGAAGCAATACTACAAAGCGTGTGGCGATGTTAAGATTTTTCCAACTAAATGTGTAAGCAATGATAACTGCTATCAGAATAACCATCATGATGTGCGGACGTACATGATAGACCAGAAACCCTCCCAAAATGGCAAGGGCGAACCTATCCTTTAAACTATTGAGGCTGTAGAAGATCATGCCTATACCTAAAAAAATCAATGATCCCTTACCAAAGGAAGACGACCAGAAGTGCAGATTAGGCAGCAAAAAGACAAGGTGCAATAAGGGGAAGCTCATGAAGGAAACATTGGAACGTTTTTTTTCCAGAAAAAAAAGAAAGAAGAAAAACATTCCTAGGAATCCAAAGAAAGAGAAAAGAGCCATAATGGCTTCATAGGAAAAGCCTAAAAACTTGATAAAAGGATAACCCGTCCATTCTATAAACGTAGTACTGGTACCGTAAAAATCCATCCAGTTTTCACCTCTTAGGTTTATTAAAACCTTATTGTAATAGGCAATTGAATCTGATGGGTTGAACAGCGCATATACGTAATATGCTATGGCAAGAATAAGATGATACAAGAAAAGTTTTTGAACAAAACTTCTTTCAGCTTTTAATCCTTTCAGAACAAGATTCCTTTGGATAAGCGTACTTGCCAAAAACCAGGTAAAAACGATAACTATTAATCCATATACCATCTAGAATAGCTCTAAATCTCCTAATGATGGTCTCCAACCTTGGAAGTTAAAAAAATCATGACACTGTTCTGATTTTAAATAATTAATGGTAACCAGGGGTCCCATCCCTAATTTAAAACTAAGTAAACCCGGCAGTTTAATATGATCAAGACCTACAATGGACATGTAATCAAATTCTACCTCTTGCCACATTCTGATCATCCCGGCTACTTGATCTTTACCATCACCAAAGGCATCTACAATGCGTACTTCTCTACCTAAGTGACCTTTTCTAAGTCTGAAAATTATAAACGCTGACTTGTAAGTTATACTGTGATAATTCACTACGGGTACTTCTTTATACCTCCATTGGACAAATTCCTTAGACCTGTGTGTAGTCCAAGTCGATGTAGAATTCATACCCGGGTCAAAGTCACTGAAGTTCAAGTCAAATTTTTGATCATTCAGCGACATGAATTCCGTTGCTCCACTATTACGGATTCTGTTACCAATAACATTTATTGGTTTCTTAAAGGATACACGTACCGGCAACTTACCAACTTTACTCCAACCAATTTTCAAATAACCTGGAGCACTCTTGGCATTCGGTGTGTTGTAAATTAACGAAACGTCTGCCGTACTGCACTCATCTACAAGTTGAAGCGTTAGCTTTTTAAAAATTCCCCGACCCTGATATTCAGGGTGCGTTACGGTATCAACCGCCCTTACAGATTTCAGTTCAGTGCCAGATTTACACCAGATCCATTTCATGAATGCCCTCACTCCCACCAATAGATCACCATCATATGCCAGCAACACATCAGATTCACCGAAAGGATTCTTTATGTGTTTCCACTTCCAATATTCATTCGTTTTTGGCATCAAAGACTCCCCCAAACTGAGCTTTAACAGCTTCACAATATCATTGATATCATCATGTGTTCCTTTCCTAATTTGCATTATGAATTCAATTGAAAGTGTACTCACTATAAAGGTTCTCCAGTTGGGCTACCATGCGTTTGAGGCTAAACTGCTTGACTACTCGCTTTCTAGCTTTCTCACCTAATTCTCTTATTTCATGAAAATTTGAGGACAATCTAAGCAGATCCTCAGATAACAATTGATAGTCTTCCACATTTCTTAATACTCCACCACATTCTATACCTGGAATTACTTCCTTAATTCCGCCTGCATCAGTGGAAACTATGGCACATTCACAACTCATTGCTTCCAGTAAAGCAATGGGCAGACCTTCGAACTGGGAGGTCATCATAAAAATATCCATACATGACAGCCATTCTACCGTATTCGTTTGCAAGCCGGGAAGTAAAATTCTACCCTCCAGTTCAAGCCTACTAATCTCCTCGACAATCTCACTGTTAAGGGGACCGTCTCCTACAATTACACCAAATAAGCTAGGTCTACTTGCTAATGCGCTGTTGAAAACATTTACCCACTCTTTCAGCCGTTTCTGAGACCTAAAAACTGATATAGTCCCCACAACAATAGCATCTGCAGGTATGCCATTCTCTCGTCGAATCCTTTGTCCTGATTTAACATCTCTTGAAAATTTAGCTGTATTGACTCCATTAAGAAGGGGTCTAACAGGTATAGATGGAGAAATGTTATTTTGGATTGACTCTTTCACATCCATCGAAACTGCAATGACCAACGACTGGCGATTAAAAGTATAGCGGTTCAGTAATGCCGTTAACCAATGGTATCGTTCCTGCTTATTGTGTTCAGTATAAAAAAGTGCATACTTCCCTTTGTTCACTGCAAACCTGGCCAAAAAGCCTGCCCATGGAAGATGTGCATGGACCAAGTCTATATTATGATCTCGGATATATCTCTTTATAAGACCCATTTTCTGCATCAAGTGAAGGTTATTTTTTGCAGAAAAACATGTGACACGCCCTCCTTGTACCTCTATCTCTGAAACCATCTGGTTTTTCCATGGCAGAAAGTATACATAATGAAATTCATACAAGCCTTTGTCGTGTAGGGCCAGTGTTTCTGGCAGAAGCATCTCGGCACCGCCTCTGCCCAACGACTTGATGATATGTAGAACCTTTAATTTGATCAAGCCTTCTTTTCAGCAAGAAATTCCGTACAGTTTTCTAACGTACCTGCATCTAGCGGTACAAAAGAATAATTCAACCTCTCAAGTAACATGATACACTTCTCATGCACGTCTCTGCCATGTGTAGAAAGCAAAATGGTAATATTATTTGCACTCAAATACTCACGAATATCCACCAATAGATCATGTTCAGCACCTTCAATATCTATTTTGATCAAATCAGGCTTTTTTATCTCATTTTGATTCAGAAGTCTTTTAAGTGAATAAACTTTGACTTTAATATCACCGCTATCCGAAAGCTTTGCTCCCACTCTACTTCTTCCATCCATGGTAAATTCACCATCATAATGCGCTATTGCACCTTCATATAAGGTGACATTATTAATATTATTTAATCTAAAGTGATCCTTCAAAAATTCAAGATTTGCAGGCAGTGGTTCAAATGCATATACAGCACCAGCATCACCTACTAACTTCGAGCCTAATAAAGAGAAATAGCCAACATGAGCACCGAGATCTAGAAAAGTACAACCTGGCGAGAGATACTTTTCTAGCATATTTCGAACAGGTTTCTCGTACCATCCTAACCAATAGCCATGGTTACTCGACCCAGTAACCCATCGAATACCTTTCATATTTCCAAACAAAATAGGAACAACCATTGTAGGCGGAACCGCTTTCAAAGGCAATCTAATAAGCTTACCAAGTAAATTCATGTTAGTTTCTCGTAAATAGCTTTTTAAAATTATAAATGAGGTTTGGATGTAGTAAACCCGTTTTCAGTATCTGCAATACAACCAAGCGTAAAGTTGACATTTTTTTCCTGTAATTATCCACCAGAAGCAAGTATTCCTTAGCGTTGGAATCGTTCGTGCGTTTCGCTCTCCACCAAAGCTTGATGCAAAAAATAAGAATGCTCTTCCCTGAAACAAACTCATGATTTTTTTCCAAAAAATATTTGGAGCCAACCAAGTTTAAACTCGAACTCATTCTATTTTCACGACTTACATGAATTTTTACTGTAGTAAGCCTGTCCAATACCAAAGGGTAAAGCCGAGCAAAGCGAATGGCCAGATCCCAGTCCTGATGTTTCGGCATTTCGTTATCAAATTTTACTTTCAAAAAGGGTTCTCTCTTAAATACGAAAGTAGACGTTCTGCAGTCAAAGCGTTGATTTCCTAGGATCATATCACCAATAGATTGCTCACGCCATGGTGCAAATTTGACTTCGAAATCATGCTCAGCTCCAATCAAAAAAAATGAACCAAAAACACCGGATGCGCCTTGTTTTTTTATAAACTCTATTTTAGAGCTTAAGTGATCAGGTAGCCACTCATCATCACTGTCCAGAAATGCGATATACTTCCCTTTAGCTTGCTCGGCCCCCATGTTTCTAGCCATAGCACCTCCTGCAGAGACGTCATTTCTAATTAAGCGGATTTGAGGGTATTTATTTTGGACTAGTTCATAAGTACCATCCGTTGATCCATCATCTACGACAATAATTTCTAGCTGGTTATAATCCTGATATAGTACGGACTCAATTGCACGCACTAAAAAAGTGGCCCTGTCTTTTGTGGGAATCACCACAGAAATAATTTCAACCATGGTCATTGATCTATCTCGAGCTATTTGCTAAGAGTTTTACAATGGCCGGATATCTTAAATGAACGGCATCCAAAAAATCAGTGCTATTTATATTCAATTTATCCGGATCAAAAGATCCATAAACTTTAATATTCATCAAATCAGATAATTGTCTTACTCGCAACTCAGAATAAAGAACGTTTTTAAAGTCCTGTTGGACGATCTGATATACCCGTGGATGATAAGGAGCTAAAAAAAATTCTAGTTCTATACCATTATTAATTATGTCATTAACGAGTTTATCAAAATCGTTCCACAACTCGCGAGATACTACTTCAAAATCTTCAATCCCCCTATTTGTTCTATTTAAATAATTATCGACCCTAGTATCTATTTCCGACATCGAAGCGCTCGACATTAAAACAGAGTACCGCAGTGATCCATCTTGCAATTTAGTATTTGTTAAACCTCTATAATGCTCCGCTTTACGAGGTCTATCTTTTCCTGAAACAACTTTAGGTATGTTAAACACCGAATTTTGAAAATATGAAACTGAGAAAAGTTGCAAATACTTTGCTACAATGATTTCCCTTTTTATGTCCTTTTTAACGAAAGAGTAATAATACTCTCCTATTGAACGCCACCTCTCAGATTGATCGTTATCATTAAAAGTCCACGGATCAATTCCTATTATAATTTTCTTAGGAAGTTTTTTTTGAGCCTTACACATTGCATAAATAGCAATAAGGTCCTGAATTTTTGCATGACTGATAGAGTAGTTAAAAAAGCTTTGATCGTCAAAAATTTCAGACCCAATCAACATAGTTCGGCTTGATCCAAGAACTATAGTGTTAAAAGTCTTCTCCTCTTTAAGGATAAGCTCTTTCTGCAAAAGTCGCTCATCATAATTAGAAATATTGGTTACATCGCTCCCATCTAGGATCAATTCTGCTATTGTTTCCTCGTATTCTGTTCTAAACAAGCTAGCACTGTCTCCAAAATAATTGCTCGTCACCAGGACTGTTATTATTGGAAGGGTAAACCAGACAATTCTTAATAAGAAGCTTCTCAAAACTGGAAATATATAAACTCGTTTTCAGAAAAATTACCGAAAACCATTACCATGATAATCAAAATATAGTAAAACCCTAGTCTCAAATAACGAGGCCAGTTTAAACCAAGTTTTTCAATCCCATATGCCCAATGCCTTCCTCTCCACTCAATCAATATGAAGAAAATGATAAACCCAGTGGTTTCAAGAGCACTCATCATTCCTCTAAAATGCGGAATAGTAAAAATTGATTTTGAGAAGATTGATCCAAATATTGAGATTGCATGATGGATATTATCTGCCCTGAACAAGATCCAGGCTAATGTTACCATGAAAAAGGTAACAAGTATCCTGATGAAATCAGTTAATGAGGGTCCAAATAAACCAGACCTAACGTTTTCCAGATTTCTTCTATTACGCCCCGTTATCAAAAGCGGAATAAAGAAGGTTGCGTGTAATATTCCCCAAAAAATAAAAGTCCAGTTTGCTCCATGCCAGAAACCGCTTACCACAAAAATTAAAAGGGTGTTTCTGATTCCACCAAGTTTTGAGGTTCTACTTCCGCCCATAGGAATATACATGTAGTCACGAAACCATGTCGACAAAGAAATATGCCACCTTCTCCAGAATTCACCTATATCTCGCGAGAAATAAGGGAAGTTGAAATTCTGCATTAACCTGAAACCAAACAACCTAGAAACTCCGATTGCTATGTCACTGTATCCTGAAAAATCGCCATAGATCTGAAATGCAAAGAATACAGCTCCAAGAAGTAATGTACTACCAGAATAATCACCAGAATTCCCGAATATCAAATTGGCGTAAGTAGCACAATTATCAGCTATTAAAACCTTTTTAAAAAAGCCCCACAAGATCTGTCGTAGCCCATTAACTGCATTACCTGTATCGAACTTGCGGGAGGCTGCAAATTGAGGCAGTAAATTAGCTGCGCGTTCAATAGGGCCAGCAACCAATTGAGGAAAAAAACTTACGAATGCTGCGAATGAAATAAAGTCAGACGTTGGTGAAATCCTTTCCCTGTAAATATCAATTGAATAACTTAAAGTCTGAAATGTATAGAAACTGATACCTACGGGCAAAACAATGTCCAGACCGTTCGGAGCGATATCAAATCCAAGCCATATAAAAGCTAATTTAAAGTTATTAAGAAAAAAATTATAATACTTGAAAAAGCCTAGAATGGATAGGTTAGCAAAGATACTGGCCATCAAAAGCCACGTCCTCTGGGTCTTGTTCTTCATTCTAGGCATATGTAAACCAATTGAGAAATCGACCATCGTACTTACAATGATAAGGGCAAGGAATCTCCAGTCCCACCAGCCATAGAAAATATAGCTGGCACCAAGAATAACCAGATTGGCTAAATGAACGCTTTTCTTATTCGCTAACCAAAATAGAATGAATACGATTGGAAGAAAAACAGCAAAATCAATGGAATTAAAAAGCACTACCTTTTTCCAATTTCATTTATTGCTGAATGGGTTCATTTTCTTTATGTGCTTCGGAATATTAGAATTGAACCAGTAGTAATTAGTAAGAGCATAGCGCTTACCCCTTTCGATTGGCATTCCGCGGTGTATGCCTCTCGTATCTACCAATAACAGCGTCCCTGCCCTGCCTGTAATAGTTGAAGGAGTCGAGGAACTTGATTCAAGTATTCTTGAAATGTCATTTTCAGTATACCTAAACTGATTATAGTGAAAGCCGAATCTTCTTTGTAATTGGACCAAATCCTGAAATCGATGACTTCCCTCTAAATATTGAAAGGGGCCATTTTCCTCCGAAACATCAGATAAGTATAAGATAGCTTTGGTTTGTTTGCGTTTCACAAAATCACGGTGCCAACCACCTCCAGAACCCAAATTATCTGGTTGAAATATGACCTTATTACCTAAGGTAAAACCTTGAAAATTATCTGTTTTCTCATAAGATGACAATATTCTGATGATCGTTGTATCCTGGAAAAAGGACTGAACTTCTGACTCAACTAAGTTTAAAAAAAATATTCTATGATCAGACTTGGAACTATCAATCCAAATATTCGGATTGTTATTAACCCAGTAGTCAATTCTGTCTCTTATTAAATTACATTGATCTATGGTAAAGAAATTCTCAAATATGGCGAAACCTTTACTATGGATTTGCCTGACTACCTTCTCCTCATCTTCTGATAGTTCCACTTCATAGTTACGCTTAATAGAATCAGAAAAACGATTCTTGTATTCTTGCAAATAGCTCTTAATAATTTCTTCCATATGACTCAATGCATTGAATGTGCATACTATACCTTAAAGTTCAATAGACTAATCCTTCTACTCAAAAATAGCAATACTGAAATTAAAACTGCGATTGAAATCAAGAGTTTAAAAAACTGGCTATAGTCCACAACAAATAAGGCCATTATCGTCAATACTATTGTAAAAAGACACCATTTTAAAGGGGGCATTAGTACCATTTTTATATCCTTAAAGTCAGACAGAGTATAAGTTGAAAGTGCCATTATGTAGTAGGAACAAAACGAAACAATTACAGCAACATTGACCCCAAATATTGGAATAAGTGTGAAATTTAATATTGTATTAAAAAAAATGGCGATTACCGCTCTTAACCATAATTGCGATGTCTTCTCATGAAAAACCATTACCTGGTGAGCTGACATATGGATAGGTAGATAGTTGTAAGTCATAAATATCCATATGGTTACATAATATATATCTTGAAATGAATCATTCTTAAACAAAAGAAATATTATTTCTTTACTCCAAATACTAGAAATGAAGGTTAAAGCGAGGAGAATCGTGGAGAATAGGCTGAAAATTTTTTTTAATGTATTTATACTCTCAAGGTTATTTTTCTTAAGGAGTTTCACCACAGTTGGACTGACCGCTCTTTTAAAGGCCGTAGTTACGATATTATAATAATTGCCAATGGAATATGCAGCATTATATAATCCTACACGATTTACATCTTGTTCTAAAATATCAAAGATCAACCTATCTGAAGAATTTAGTATGAACCTTGAGTAATAGTGCGGTATGAGGGGCATTGATATTGATAAACTACCCCGAACAATAGTCAATTTTAGTTTGAACACAGGAAAAATTTTCTCTTTCCAAATTGGATAAATAGAAACTAAGAAGCTGGTAAGTCCTGAAAGAAAAAGAGCCCAGATCCATCCCATGTAATCCAGATTTAGATAAACGATGCCATAATACGTAATGAAGACATTTACAGCCCCAGCCAGTACTATTCGACCTGAGACCGCAGAAGCATTTTCCTTAAGTTGATACAGTCTGAAATAAATCACCTCAGCTGAGGAAAACAACATAAGTGGAATACAATTGAGCAAGATAAAAGATAGGATATCGTCACCTACCTCTTCTCTAAATGAGAAATAAAGAACTATTGCTAGCAATAATGATAAGATGATTGAGTTTATGATCATTACTCCAAATAAAACCTGCCAGATGGGCCTAAATAGTTTTGGTCTTTTGACGTAAGAGTTAACTAATATCGCGTCAAGACCCAAGGTCTTTAAGTTTTGAAATAACAGAACATAAGCCTGCGAAACTCCATAAATCCCAAAATCTACAGTGGTTAAAAATGGCGTTATCAGGGGTAAAATGAGGAGGTTAGCAAACTTTGGGAGTTGAGGACCTATACCATAAATAATGGTATTAATTGTTATCTTCTTAAGCACTGTCTAGTTACGACTTTACATATCAAAATTCTGCAGGTAGTTCATTGTTCTCTCATAGAACATAAAATCCGCTTTAAGATTCTCTTTCAGAAAATCGGCTTCATGATCAAAGTGTTTTATGGATTTCAAGGTTGAATTTAGCTTCTTAGGAATTTTGCCTTCGTGATATTCTAAATCGTAAGCATAACATAGTTTTTTCACCAGCGAATCTATATCACGCTGATTCCCTATAAGATCCAGGCTCTTGACGTATGTATGTGCTCTATCTATATTAAAATCTTTTGCAAATGTATAACTTAAATAGTTGATATGACTTGGTGGAACTCTTTTAACCCATTCTGTTAGATCGGCTCTAGGCCAATAGTCCCAGACAGAACCATGCTGTTGCAAAATTTGTAAACGATGATATGGGTTCTGATAATACTGCCTCCAAGATGATAATGCACGTTCAAATGGATCTCGAACTACTAATACCTGGTAGTAATGCTGCCTTATTATTTCTAAATCCAAGACTTCCTCAGTTAAATGCGCAGAAGACAAATAGGGCAAGGAGCCAATTCTTTGCTCTATTAGGTATTTCAACATCAACGGAGTATTATAATTTGGGAAAAAAGTAAGCCCCGAATTATAAAAATGGCAAGCCATAAAAGTATTCAAAGAAGTTCCCGCGCACTTAGGGACATGCCAAAACAGAACAGGTTTGTTTTGCTTCGCCAAATTGTTGCTTGTTCGATCCCTTTGTATGAAATGCGATAGATAGTGATCTATATTAGTTGAAGCATTTGGGGATTCTAAAAAAATTGAAAGCTCGCAAAAACTCCTACAAATTAGGTCATTCTGCCATATGAAATCTCCGAGTTTCTTAATTGTATGAAGACAATATTCTGCCAACTCTTTTGAACCATATTTTGACAAAATAAATGTCAGATTAACGTTTGTTCTTAGATCGTTTGGTCTGTGCATTAAATTCTCTAGTAATAACTGTACAGATCGCTGAGGATCACCTCTCTGGGTAAGATAGCATGCAAAAACAATATTCTTTTCAAATTTCGGTAACAGATAAAATTCTACAGGCGGCACCCTGGAAAAGTATGATTCTCTAAGAGAAAAAAGTCTGTTAGCAACCAATTTTCTTAACCTCCCTATACACATTGTTATTCCTTTGCTAATACAGTTTCCCAGATGTATTTATCAACCTTCCTCACCAATTGGTCATTCTCTAGATTGATGAAATAAGCAATTCTATCTGAGAGGTAATCTTTAAATAACTCTTTACCCTTTAAATCCAAAACTATAGATGGCACCTTGAACTGAGCTGCTTCAATAACGACACTTGACCATTGAGTAATATGACTTACGGATCTGGATAATAAAAATGGCAACGGCATCGTAGATGCCTGCCTGACTTCAACTTTGCCTAAAAGCCCCATACTTGCAATCCTTCTTTCAAAAAGATCTAATTGATTTAATTGTCGAGGATGCAATCTCAGATACCATTTTACCGGCAACGAGGAATGCCTTATCAAATACAAAAGTTGATCTGGAAGAAAGTCCCCAAGAGGTTGTAAAGTAACCAAAACTATAGGTAAGTCTTCAACTATTGACAATTCTGGTGCGTGCCTTGATAGCCATTCTGGGTTTTTCCAATCCCTAACCCATTGATAGCCGACTTGCGTAGCCTGATGGCCTGGTAAATTCCAGGATTTAATATTCTTTGTTGAGACCTCATCCCAACATTGAAACTCATTCGGGAGTAGATCATGAGATAGGTTGTTTCCAATGTTCCAACTAAAGTAGGCAGGGTGCATCGAACCCTGAATACCATGTTGAAGGTCTACTGATTTAACGCTGGAAACTTTTGCAGCCAAATTCAGAGCCATACAATATTCTTCATAAAAGCAAACCTGATAACAGACCTTTATCCCCTTATTAAAGAAAAAAAGTACTCTAAAGAAGTAGCTCAGAAGTTTAATACGACAAACCTTTGAATAGACCCTTTCGGGTTGTATCCGCTTAATTTTGCTCATGGAGTCAGGCAACTTCTCAAGTAAAGCAGTATATTCTTTAATGAATACGGCCTTTCTCCTTGTTTTAAACCTACTAATAAATGTACCCACCTTTTGAAGCATAATAAACAGGTATTGTACCTCAAAAGTACGTGGATCTAACCTGGGCTTTAAATAGGACAATTTGCTCGCCGTCTCTAGCGAGATAGACTTTGTTGCCTCTTCCTTTATGGGATCACAAACGCGGTCATACCATATATCACTTACTTTGGACCTATACGTTGATTTACTCATATAAAGAGATTCTATCCCTTTATACCAGAGTATTATTCCAAAAATATACACGAACTCAAAGATCATCCTGATTAAGGATTTAACTTTTGAAGTTTGCATTGTCAATGTTGAATTATCAAGTCGTCCCTCATCATATGATATGCCCCAAATTAATTCTATTCGAATTATTGGATATGTGCAAAAATTAAACACCTTTGGAAAAAGACAATTATGGTCTCTTTCCAAGGAGTTAAGTGTTTTTATTGCCTCTATAGTTTTCTTCAACCTAACTTCTATTCAGCATTATAGATTCGGCCATCAACCAATCAAGCTCATTATCTATGTCAATGGAGGCCACTTGATTCATCACATACTTCCTTATCCTTGTAAACGTTCCCAAAGTTGATGTTTTCAAACTACTTACATTGACAATATAAATTGCGCCATTATACTCCCAAACTTTAGGGCAATCTTGGCGTCTTGAAAAATTTCCTTTCTTGGACTTCTCGAGGTATCCATATTTATTCTCTTCAAATAAAACATAATAAGGGTTAGACTGGGTCTCTTTAACCGAAACCACCATATCAATTGATTTCTTGAAAAGGTTAAGTGCTTCTCGTATATTTTTTGCCGTTCTGAAGGGTGATGTAGGTTGCAATAAAATGAGCGCGTTCGGTGAATAAACGTTTTTTTCAAAGAATTGCAAAGCGTGATTCAAAACATCCTGGGTCGTTGCATTATCAGTGCAAAGATATTCCGGTCGTTTAAAAGGAACAGTTATACCAAGGCTCTGGGCAACATTGATGACCTCATCATCATTTGTGCTGACCAAAATATTTTTTTCATCAAATAATTCTAGCGCGGCTTCTATCGTATATTGAACCAGGGGCTTACCAGCCAAGCGTTTGGTATTTTTTCCTGGTAATCCTTTGGAACCAGCTCTAGCCGGGATAACAACTATTGGATCCATCTCAAAGTTTGATATGCTTTATATCTTCCTGAGCTTTGTCATAATCACTTGGTCTACCAATGTCAAGCCAGTAGCCCCTAAGTACATATGAGTGAACCTTTTTACCAGACTCAATCAATCTTTCCAGGAAATCAGTTGCATCAAAAAAGGTATCTTTTGGTATATCACGGAGCAAATCCGCCTTAACTAGGTAAATACCACCGTTGGCGTAGTAGGTATAGGTAGGTTTTTCTTTGAAACTATTAATAACCCCATTTGAGGTTTCTAGTACGGCATAAGGAACTTTTATATCATAGGGTATGGTAACCACAGAAAGGTCAGCTTCTTCTTTTATAAAACTCAAATAAAAGTCTTCATAATCCAGGTTTGTTAATAAATCTGAATTCGTGATGAGAACAGTATCATGTTTCAAATTTTTAATTTGGGCTACTGCACCAATGGTACCTAAAGGTTCTTCCTCATGCAAATATTCTATACTAACCCCTTTAGATCGTCCATTCCCAAAATATTCAATGATTTGATCGGACAGATACCTTACCGATACCCAAAAATCATCAATGCCGAATCGGATCAGCCTGTTCATGTTGTGCTCCATGATGGCCTTATTTCCAACCTTTAAAAGTGGTTTAGGAGTGGTGTCTGTAAGTGGACGAAGCCTTTCGCCCCTGCCGCCGGCCATTACGACAGCATCAATAGGCAAGTATGAATTCTGGTGGACAAAATTAACGACACTAACAACCCGTCTTCCTTCATCCAGCACTGGCACAACTTTAAACCTCTTCTCTCTTAATTCTATTATCTTATCTAATGAGTAGTTAGATTTTTGGATGTACTTCGGATCAGGCTGAATAAAACTATCCACAATATCATCCGTAGTTAGTCCTCTAATTAAACCTCTTCTGACGTCACCATCAGTCAGACTACCTCTTAATACTTTCTCCTCATCAACAACAAATAATATGGCATCACTGGCCAATTTATCCAGTTGAGCCAAAGCAATTTTTAAGGCAGAACCTTTAACAATAAGATGTTCTTTGTAATCTCTCAAGATAATTTATTGTTAATAAACCTTGTATTATTCTCACTTACTATTATCAGTTGAATACTCAGATTCTTCTTATTCCAGATCATAAAACTTCTTCTTTAATAGTTGATTTAAATCTGTATTCCTTAAAATCTCTACTATTTTCTCTGAGGAACCTCCGGTACCATAAGGGCTTTGAATATTCGATATTTTATCTAAGAATTTGCTATCTAGAGCACGATTTATAGCACTAGTTACTGATGAAGCAAGTGGTTCACAATTAATAACAGATTGGGGCATTATACGTCCCTTTTGTCTATCTCCGATGTTAATTGTTGGTATCCCAAATACAGGAACTTCACTTAGTCCACTTGAAGAATTACCCAATACAAAATCAACATATTGCAGGGCAGATAGATATCTAAGCTGCCCAAGAGATACAAAACCACAATATTTTTGAGGGTTTGACTTTACAAAATCATCAATCATCTTGATTATAACTCTACCTTCTGTATCGGCATTGGGCTTCGTAAAAATTACAGAAAGTTCAGGAAATCCAGATATTGAATTTAATAGTTCATTAAAATGCTGTTGTGTTGCTTTTTTTTCAAGTGTAATCGGATGAAAAGTGACCAAGGCATTCACCTTAGCCAGTTTGAAGTTAAGCGACTCTTCAAATTCTTCTTTACTCAATAATTTAAGGTTAGAGATATTATCAAGTGCAGGACTGCCGACATTAAATACCCTTTCAGGATCTTCCCCCAGTTGAATTATTCTTTGCCTATACGTTTCGGTGGCCGCAAAATGTAAATGTGACATTTTTGAAATAGAGTGGCGAATAGATTCGTCAATAGCGCCCTCTGTAGACTCTCCGCCATGTATATGAGCTATAGGAATCCTTGCAACCATAGCGGCAATTGATGCAGCAAAAATTTCAAATCGATCTCCTAAAACAAGTAAAATATCAGGACTTAGCTGCTCATAGCACTCTGAGAAAGAAATTACACCTAATCCAATAGATTTTGAAATACCTACGGACGTATCTGAAGACAATAAGATTTCTATTTTTTTGGATACTTTAAAACCACTTTCCTCAATATCTGTATAAGTTAGTCCAAATTCGGAGGAAAGATGCATCCCGGTTACTAACAAGTGAAGCTCAAAATCACTGTCGTCATTTATTTTTTTTATTATCCAATATAGAAGCCCAAACTCCGCCCGAGAACCGGTAACAATAGCAATACGCTTCATAACAAATCTTGCATAGACAATTTATGATACCCTGGTAAGTCTGACTTCACTTTTTTACCAATAAGTTCATCAATCCGCATGGGAGAGATACCATCTCCTGGTCGAAGAGCAATTAAATCACCTTGGGTTAGGCGTGTATCTCTACGAATTGGCTTGGAAGTAAACAAACTCTTCCTTGCGATATCAATATTAATCTTTTCACTTTTGGTTGTCTCTTTCATTCCTGAACCTGAAATAGCCATTTCAACATTTCTAATAGCCCTAATCATAGACTTTAATTCAGATGGTTCAAGTGATGCGCTATGATCTGGTCCTTTAAGGTTTCTATCTAAAGTAAAATGTTTCTCTATTATGCATGCTCCCAGTGCTACCGCAGCTATTGGAACTTCAATTCCTAAAGTATGGTCAGAATATCCCACTTCTACGCCAAGCTCATCTCCAATCTGAAGCATTGCCTTTAAATTAACATCCTTCATTGGTGTAGGGTATTCTGTGTTACAATGTAAAACTGTCACCTGTTTCCGTAAAAGTCCCCCTTTTTCTAATTCAGCAACAGCCTCCTTTACCTCTTGCAAATTAGACATTCCTGTCGACAAGACTACAGGTCGTTTTTTCCCTGCTATATACCTCAGATATAATTTATTTGTTACTTCACCTGATGGTATTTTGAAAAATTCCGGATTGAGGGAATCAATAAAGTCAATACTAGGATTATCAAAAGCTGTTGAAAGAAAACTGATATTATGTTTCAAGCATTCTTTGCTTATTCTAATGAACTGGTTATAGGTCAACTCCATCCTTTTGACCATCTCAAACTGACTTTCATCAATTCCAGCACCTTTCTTTTGGTAATTGGCCTTTTCAGCAGCCTTAGAAATATTTAATTCAGTCTTAAACGTCTGGAACTTAACAAAGTCAGCTCCGGCATCAGCAGCTACTTTGACAAGTTTCAAAGCCTTATCGATGTCGCCATTATGATTTACTCCCGCCTCTGCAATAATAATGACACTCATTATATTAGTGGTTTAGCGGGGACACCGATCATGACACTGTTGTCATTAATGGTCTTATTTGCCAATGACGAAGCTCCTAATGTATTGTAGTCACCTACGGCTACATTCTGTAAAACCGTTGAATTAGTTCCAAAAAGATTGCACGAACCTATTCTAACTCCTCCACTAATATTGCAACCAGGGTTAAAAACGTTACAATTGCCAATATTACTGTCATGGCCCAATGTCGTATTTAAGTTAAATATATTAAATGAGCCAATTTTAGTGTCCACGGTAAAAATGCAACCTGCTGTAATTATATTTCCGATCCCCACTTCAATTGATTCTAGATCTCCAATAAATGAAGGGTGGATCAAATTAGGAAATTTATATTCCTCGAAGGTCCTAGATAGTTTATCAATTAATTTTGGGTCTCCAACTCCCATCAAAAGGCTAACTCCCTTGCTTGGTTTAATCTTGTTTAAAAAATCTTCTTGAGAAATCACTTGTGCCATGTTCCCTCCTGATAGAATAAAATCTTTTTTTGGATATAGATCAATAAAGCCTTTTAATTCAGCTCCTTTACACTTTTTTAATAAAAAGTGCACTTCTTTTGCAAAACCTCCTGAACCAAGTATGTAATAATCCATCTCTTATTTATTGTAAATATTGGATTTATAAGATCTTCTATTTTCTTCAATTTCAAACCAATTAATTGTTTCTTGAAGTCCATCTTCGAGAGTAAAAGTAGGTTTCCAAGAGGTATATTCTTTCAGTTTTTGACTTGAACCAAGTAATCTGAACACCTCACTTTTTTGGGGTCTCAGTCTTACTTCATCGGTTAAAATATGGGCATTTGGATTGATCTCGTTAATAATTGTGTTAGCAAGTTCACCGATGCTAATTTCAGATTCGGTCGCAATATTTACTTCATGACCTATTAATTCAGTACATCTCGAGATATCCAAAAAACCTTTCACCGTGTCTTTGACGTAAAGTAAGTCTCGAGTTGGAGTTAGATCCCCCAACTTTATTTCATCATAACCGGCCAGCAACTGTGAGATAATGGTTGGGATAATTGCTCTAGCTGATTGTCTTGGTCCGTATGTATTAAAAGGCCTAACAATAGTAATTGGCAAATCAAAACTCCGAAAGAAAGACTCAGCAATACAATCCGCACCGATCTTGGATGCCGAGTATGGGGACTGAGGTTGCTTTTTATGCTCCTCGGTTATCGGAACAAACTGGGCAGTACCATATACTTCACTTGTCGAAGTAACTAGTATTCTATCAACCTCTAGGTTTTTTGCAGCCTGAACTACATTGAGGGTACCTTTAACATTCGTATCCACATAAGAATCTGGTGAATGATAACTGAATGGAATAGCTATCAAGGCTGCCAAATGAAAAACCAAGTCAATATCTTTCATGGCTGTCCTTACGCCATTTGGATCACGTATATCACCACTGAATACTTCTATTTGGCCAATGCTTTCCATAGAAAGCGTATCTAACCACCCCCAGGAATTAAAAGAATTGTAATATACAAAGGCCCTTACCTGATAACCTTCTCTAACCAGTAATTCAGTTAAATGAGATCCTATAAAACCGTCTGCACCTGTAACTAAAACTCTCTTTGGCATTTCTATGATCTCTATTAATTAGTACATACAAAATTAGGACTCCAGGTAATAAGCACCATTTTTAGATCTTGAACCATAGCCGTAGCCGTAGCCGTAGCCATAACCGTAGCCGTATCCATAACCATAACCCGGCCCTACCTTGCGGATGTCATTAAAAACAATACTTACATTTCTAATTCTGCCATTGTCATAAAATTCTTGAGCAGTCTTAAGTGCCGCTTTCGGAGTGTAGTTTTGACGGACAAGAAAAAGCATGTGATCAGCGTGTCTTGAAAGGATGAAAGCATCAGTCACTAAACCAATAGGTGGAGAGTCCAGTATTATAAAATCATAATTGGCAAAGGCATCTTTAATGAACTGATCCATTTTAGAACCGATCAAAAGTTCGCTAGGATTTGGAGGAACCGGTCCTCCACTTACCAAATCCAAGTTCTCAATTCGGGTTTTTTGTATAGTATCATTTAATGAAGCTTGTCCAGAGAGGTAGTTGCTTAACCCAATGTCATTTTTTAAATCAAAATCATTATAAAGTCGCGGGCGTCTTAGATCAGCACCTACTATGAGTGTTTTTTTTTCACTAAAAGCCAGTACTGTGGCTAGATTTATTGTTGAAAAAGTTTTACCCTCTCCACTTATTGAGGAAGTTATTAGAAAAGTCTTTTTTTCTTTCCCCTCAGTAAAGAAATTGAGATTAGACCTTAAGGCCCTGAATGACTCAGCAACACCACTTTTCGGCTTGTTGTATACTATTAAATTATCATCGAGGGTATTATGGCCAACCCCACCAATCAAAGGGATGTTTGTCGTATTTCCAATATCTTCCTTGGATTGAACTCTCTGATTAGCAAATTCGATAATGAAGAAAATAAGTATAGGAATAAACAGACCAGCTGCAGTCGCCACTGCATAGTTCTGAATAGGTTTTGGAGTAATTGGATCTCCTACTTTATGGGGAGGATTCACAACCACAATATCAGAAGTTGTAGAGGCCTTAGATATCCCTGCCTCGGCTCTTTTCTGCATCATGAAAATGTAGAGATTTTCACTTAAAGCATAATTTCTCTGAAGATTTATTAACCTTCTTTCAGATTCCGGTAACCTGGCGAGCTGATTATCAACAAACTTAATCTGATCCCTAAGAAAATCTTCATTAATCTTTTGTGCACCCAGCGAGCTCCTAACGCTTTCCAACAAATCACTTTTCGTTTTTTCTATCTGGTCTTTCTTCCTTTGCGTTAAAGGTGTAGATGCTTTTTCTAAGCTAGCATTCAGTTGGACAGTAGACTGAAGCTGTACAAGATTGGAAATAAGTTGGGTCATAATAGGGTCTTCTACTCCCACGCTTGAGGGGGGAACAACCTGATCGTAACTGGTATCTTTGGTTAAATAATCAGTCAAATAATTTAAATAATTCTTTTTTAAAGTAAGCTCACCAAGCTGCCCCTCTAAATCTTCAATTCTTTGATAAAGCCTGAGTGCTTCACCATCAATATTTGTAACCACATAATCTTTTTTAAACGACTCTACCTTAAATTCGAAATACTGTAGAGAATCAGAAATCTGCTTTAACTGACTATCTATAAAAGCTATAGATCTGGATGCCGCTTGGTTCTTTTTCTTCAAATCAAGGCGTTGATATTGTTTGGTCAATTCATCCAAAAAGGACATTTCTTTAGTTGGTAGTGCACCTCTTACTGTAAGATTCACAACGGAAGCGCCCTGTTCCTGCCAAGATACGCCAAGCCTACTGCGATATCTATTCGCCACGGACTTAATATTTTTAAAAACCAAGACATATTCTTTATTCAGAAAATTCTTGCCTATTGAATTAAATCGCTTCGACACCACAATTTTGGATTTTTCAATTTCAATTTTTTCGCCATAACTATAATAATTATCATTGGCGACAGTGGTATTTGTCGAGGCATTGAGGATGAAAGAGGAATCATCGACTAGCATCAATTGAAATTCTCCATTTGGCATTCCGTCATATTCAATTTTCACTGGAAAATTATCATCATAAAACTCAGAAGTCTTGATATCACCTTGCCTATAAATTGATACGTCAAAACCAAGAGTATCTACAACGCTTTGAATAAGTGGGAGTGATTTAATAATATATAATTCATTGTAATAATTTCGATAAGGCTCAACAAGGGCATTATTGTAAAGCAATTGTCCACCAATATTATTTTCCTGACTTTCCTTTATAATTATTGATGCCTCTACATTGTATATTTTAGTAGTATAGCGATTTACTAAGAATGCAATACTAATAGCAGCTAGTATACATATCAACACCACATACCAGTAACGAATTGCCTTGAAAAGAATTCTTCTATAATTGATAAGGGAATTAGAGTTTGTAGCTGTCGAGTTTAAAACCTCACTTTCAAACAAAGTATTTCTATCTTCAATACGCATTTTATTAATCTATTAGATTGATAGTAAGCAGAAGTAGCGAGATAGAAGAAATCACTAAACTCAAATTCGGACCAAAATACGTTCTAAATGGTCTTTGTTTTAGTGGAGGAACTACAACTATATCATTTGGATGAATAAAAAAATCATTTCTCGATAATAATTCCTCATCCAACAAATTGGCATACATAACTTTAGCTTTATCGCCTTCTTGTCGTACAATTTTAATCGCTGATCTATCTGCTAAATCTGTAAGGCCACCAGCTGAAGCTATGGTCTCCAACAGTGTTACGCGATTATTAAATGAATTTACAACTCCCTCAGAATTAACTTCACCTATAATTGATACACGCAAGTTAAGTAACCTGACTTTCACTGTAGGATCATCCACATAACTTACTGCCAATTCTTTAATGAGATCTTCAATTTGATGAACAGTATTACCTTGAACCTTGATACTTCCAAGTTGAGGCAAAGCGATATTACCATCGTCTCTTACGAGATAGCCAGCCAAGGCCAGATTACCAACTCCACCTCCTACTATCTGATTCTGTTGATTAGCAAAAATATCAAAATCCTCATCAGTGAGACTTTCTATCTGGATAGATAAAACGTCTTCAGGTTGAATCTTATATTCATAGTTCCCCATCTTATATTCCCTTATCACAGTGTCTACGGGAAAATCCTTGTCTAATTCACCCTCACTCTGCAAATACAATATCTTCTTATTCGGAACACAGGAGCTAAAAACTAAGATGCCTGCGAAAAGAGCTAGGCCAAGATATCTGAAAATCATAAAGTCAAAAAAATCAATTTGCTAATTAACATAAGCCCTACCAACTTGCCAAACTTCCTTCAGCATCTTTAGAAAGCTTTCCATTTCATCTAAGGGAATCATATTAGGTCCATCACTCAAGGCTTTGGCAGGTTCCGGGTGAGTTTCTATGAAAAAACCATCTACTCCCACTGCTGCTGCCGCTTTAGCTAAGTATGGCGCAAACTCCCGCTGTCCTCCGGAGCTACCACCGGCGCCTCCAGGTTGCTGTACACTGTGGGTGACGTCAAAAACTACCGGACTAAACTGCCGCATGATCGGAAGCGCTCTCATATCAACTACTAAGTTGTGATAGCCAAAGGAGGCTCCGCGCTCCGTAAGAAAAACGTTGCTGTTATCAACAGACTTCACCTTATCAACAGCATATTTCATATCTTCAGGAGCCATAAACTGCCCCCTTTTAATCTTTACTGCTTTTCCGGTCCTGGCCGCCGCAATAAGCAAATCAGTCTGACGACATAAATAGGCAGGGATTTGAAGGACATCTACTACTTCAGCAACTTCTTTAGCTTGATATGACTCGTGGATATCGGTTACAATTGGCACTTTTAATTTGTCTTTTACCATTGACAAGATCTCCAGCCCCATGTCCATACCACTTCCACGGTAAGAAGTGGACGAAGTTCTGTTGGCTTTATCAAATGAGGCTTTGAATATGTAATCAATTCCATGTTTTTCACACAAGCCTTTCACTCTTGCACCCACTTCCTGACATAAATCATAACTTTCTGCTGCACAGGGCCCCGCAAACAGTACCATTTTATCTCCTCCAAGTTGTATTGAGTCTGTAACATGAACTTTCTTATCAAACTTTTCTATCATCCTAGCTTTTGCTTTATGATCGATTCCATTTTTCCCTGACTTGCCAGAACCAAATCAGCCACCTCTCGCACAACCCCTTCGCCACCTTTTGCAAGGGTAATAATATCTGCGTGATCTTTAACATAACTCATTCCATCCGCAGGTACTGCACCCAAACCGGAATTAACCAGGGCCTTCAGGTCAATAATGTCATCTCCTATGTAGCTCACTTTTTGCGCTGATAGTGAACCAAGTTCCCCTTCAATGACTGCCCATTTGTCCTTAGCTCCTTGATGAAAGAAATCTAATTTCAACTCAATGCATCTTCTTTCCACCAAGGCCGAACTGCGACCGGTAATGACCCCTACACGGATACTGGCCTCCTTGAGAAATCTAATAATCTGGCCATCCTTCACGTTGAATGCTTTAATCTCATCTCCACTATTGGTATATATGATCTTACCATCTGTAAGTACGCCATCAACATCAAAAATGAGCATCTCTATCTTAGATGCCTTTTCAATTACGGCCTCATCATATTTGGAAAGAATGCTTTGCATTTCAAAAATCGACTTAAAGATAGCAGGATTATTTTCCTATGCTCTTTGGCGAACGTTTTAAAATTGCCAAATCCAAACATTTTAGTTTACTTTCATGGAAAGTAAACTAAATCTAATTAATGAAATTTATAAAGCTTATCTTGTCTTTAGCCATTACTGGCGCTCTTATTTATTCGCTAAATACCAGATTTATTATAGGAAGTAACGGAGTACCACCACTTGGAAAGTTCTTAGATCCTTTTCACGGTTTTTGGCAAAATGCCGAAAGTGATTCTATTCCGTTCGATATCAATATTTCACTTCCTAATCTGAAAGACAGTGTCACTGTACATTATGATGAACTTGGTATTCCCCACATTTTTGCTCAGAACAACCATGATCTTTTCATGGCTCAGGGTTACGTGGTAGCCCAAAACCGTTTATGGCAAATGGATTTCCAAACTTATGCGGCAGCTGGTAGACTTTCTGAGCTTGTAGGTGAAATAGCCCTCGACTTGGACAGATTGCAAAGAAGAAAGGGAATGTTATTCGGAGCGGATAATACCAGGAAACAAATGGAAAGCAACCCTCAACTTAAAGAATACGTGGAAGCATATTCAATGGGGGTAAACGCCTACATAAACTCACTCTCCTATAAACACCTGCCCATCGAATATAAACTATTAGCTTATGAACCTGAAAAATGGAGCACAGTGAAATCAGCGTTATTGCTACAGTTAATGATTGACGACCTAACCGGTTATGATAAAGATCTTCAAAACACCAACGCATATAACCTTATGGGTGCAGAGGAGTTCGAACGTTTGTATCCCCAATGGCCCGCAGGTATTGATCCGGTTGCGAGAACCTCGGAAGACCTTCCTTATGAACCCTTAACAAGATCAACTCCAGATTCACTTCAAGTCATCGAAACATTCATGACCAAAGTGCATAATATGCCGGATCCGGATAATGGTAGTAACAATTGGGCTGTCGCAGGTTGGAAGTCAAAAAGTGGCAAAGCCATATTGGCAAGCGACATGCATCTCGGACTTAACGCACCTTCATTATGGTTTATAATGCAGTTATCATCTCCTTCAATTAACGTGATGGGGTTTGCACTCACCGGCAATGTGGGTATCGTATCGGGTTTTAATCAAAATGTTTCCTGGGCTTTTACCAATGTGGCCCGTGATCATAGAGATTGGTATAAGATCAAATTTACCGATGATTCCAAAGCTAAGTATATCTACGGAGATGAAAATTTGGAAATAAAAAGGGTTAATGAGTACATCAATATTCGTGATGGTGATACCTATGTCGATACTGTGCTTTATACACACTACGGTCCTATAGTTTATGACGATCGCTTTCTCAGTAATAACGGCAAAGATCATTTAGCTCTCAAATGGATCGGTCACTATCCTTCAAGAGTGCAAGAATCACTGGTAGAACTAAACCGGGCCAAAGATTACGAAGGTTACCTAAAAGCTTTAGAAAAGTGGGATGCTCCCGCACAACATGTTGCTTTTGCTTCGGACAAAGGAGAAGTTTCTATTCGGGTACAAGGCTTGTTACCGCTGAATTTTGATGATCAAGGTCGGTATATAATGGACGGTTCCAATCCAATCTTTGAGTGGGGTGAGTTCATTCCAACTGAGCACTACGCCCATGAGTATAATCCCGAAAGAGGGTTTATCAGTTCCGCAAATCAACACTCGGCAGATCAGAATTATCCTTATGAAATGGTTTGGAAGAATATGGAGCATTATCGTAATCGTAGGATCAACAGAGTATTAAATGACTATGATAGTGGTTCCGTTACACCTCAGGACATGATGTCCCTTCAGAACGATAATTATGGTATCCGGCCTGAGGAATACCTACCGTACATGTTGGATTCCATTGGTCAGTCCGATCATATGAACGTTCTGGATGAGTTAAGAGCATGGGATTACGTCTACGAGGTTGATAAAATAGCGCCTACCTATTTCGAGGCATGGGTACGTGAATTTCGTGGACTGCTTTGGGATGAGTTTTATAACAACGATTTGCCAGTTTCTGTACCTAGTCGCTATCATACGATCTGGATGTTAAAAAATGACTTCCCTGATGCGTATATCGATGTTAAGGGTACAGAAAAAGTCGAGAGTCTTTCAGACCTTTTACATATGAGTTTGGATTCTGCCTTGGTAAGAATTGAAAAATGGAAAGAAAGAAAAGGAATGGAAGCAACCTGGGGCAATTATAAAGGAACATCGATCATTCACCTTTCCAGGTTGGCTCCTTTCAGTACTTATAACATTCAGGTGAATGGCGAGTCGGACGCAGTAAACTCCACTAAGCCTAACCACGGCCCCAGCCAACGCATAGTAGTAGAAATGTCCAGCCCACCCCGGGCTTGGGCCGTATTACCGGGAGGGCAATCAGGGAATCCGGGGAATCCATTGTTTGATAATATGATACCACTTTGGCGTGATGGCGAATACATCAAGTTAAACTATATGCAACCCTCAGACTTGGCCAAAGATCAATTCTTCACTCAAAAATTAAACAATAACTAATATGAAGTTCATGGTTAAACTTGCTCTAATAGCTGGTATCAGCGCTTTATTGCAGCTATTCTTACCTTTTTGGTCCGTTGCCATTGTTGCCTTTTTAGTTTGCCTGGGCTTTGGTGGAAATGGATTCTCCTCTTTTTTTTGCGGCTTCCTGGCCATCAGTATATTGTGGGGTTTGACCGCGATTATTATCGATACTAATACCTCATCAATTCTCAGTAGCAAAATTGCTAACGTTTTACCTCTAGGTGGGAATGTGACCCTCTTAATTTTAATAACCGTGTTAGTTGGGGCACTAGTCGGTGGGTTTGGAGCTCTTTCAGGTAGTTTAGCACGGGTGCTTTTCCAAAAAACAAAAAAGACAGGCTACTATTCGTAACCTGTCTTCTGATTACGTTATACTGGAAAATATATTCTTAATTTTAATGCTAGAATACATTTATCCGGTATCAAATTAATTTTTTTATTAAACTCCGGTGATTTTTCATTCTGTCAATTCAAATATTGGATTAAAATTCCGAAATGAAGATTATTACTTAATAATCACCCCTGAAGCTATGAACGTAATCTCGTCCTTGGGCTCAGTGATCGCATCAATCTCTTCCTGAGACTTACCGGCATCTTTCGCAAAGTGCTGTAATGTCTCCACGTCGGTCGTTACTTTCTTAGCATAGCCTTCAACAATCACTTTTTTACCTTCTACACCCTCTTTGGGCACAAAGAAACCATAATTCTTGAAAGTCACACGCATATGCTCATCATCATTTAGCGCCACATTCATCCAGCAACCTTTCATAGCACAAGTAGCTAATATTTCGCTTTCAACTTTCAGATTTACTGAGTCCAAACCTTCGAGTTTAGCCAATAGGTCTACAGGGCTAAGCACACCATCTTCAGTGATCTCATCTCCAAAGTTACCAGTCAATTGTACTACTTCCTCTACAGGTACTTCTTTCTCTGTAACTTCTGAGGTATTCTCCTTAGACTTTGGAGAACAAGCCACTAAAAAGAAAAAAGCGAGAATTTTTAAATCTATTCTTTTCATAACATAATATTTAATATCGCAATGTTAAGCGTCCCTAATCTATTTTCCGCTATACAGCGCTTTCCCGGCTGCATGATATTTATCACCCTCTACCCAAAATGGAGTTATGGGATCATTAGCGATTAACCTACAAGTCATTACATAAGCACCAAAGAACTTAGTAAGGTATTCATAATCCAAATTGTCCGGATTGTCGGAAGCCTGATGATAATACTTACCAATCTCGGCATCAAAGGCTCTAAATCCAAGACTAAAAGTAGGCGCTGGTACACCTTTGGACGCAAAACTCACGTTATCCGAGCGATCGAATAATCCTTGCTCAGGAGCCGGGTCATCGATGGCTTCTAAGTCAAACTCTTTACAGGCCGCTTTAATGTGGTCCGCCACGGTGGTACGTTCTAATCCTATAATTGTGGCTACCGAAGTATCATTGTATCCACCATTATCGCTGTTAAAACAATATACCATCTGGTTCATAGGTATTAGTGGGTGCTCGGCGTACCACTTACTGCCTAGCAAACCTTTTTCCTCGGCGGTAAACAAAATAAATAAAGCAGAGCGTTTGGTAGGGTTCTTAGCAATACTCTCTGCGGCGCTTAAAACGGTGACCACTCCTACCGCATTATCGCGGGCTCCATTATAAATTGAGTCTCCCTCTGCATTCGGCTGACCAATGCCTATATGGTCATAATGAGCAGAATAGATAACGAATTCATTTTTCAATTCAGGATCAGTACCTTCTACCATGCCCACTACGTTCTTAGCCGCCATCAGTGTTCTGGACATTCCGGCAAGGCTAATTTCAGCAATTGCCTTTTTCTTTTTAGCGGCGGTCTGGAGCCTCTCATCTTCGTCCTGCAACCAAAGGTGGATAAAATCACCGGCCTCCTCGGCTTTAACCTGGGTGCTAGCTCGTCCAAAATAGTTAATAAAGCGATACCATATACCCGCTCCGAAGGTGTTGATCTCGATAAGCCCGACTGCACCCTTTCGTTTAGCTATGGTCCTTTTGCTACCGGCCAGTCCAAAAGAAGAATTAGGATCATTCGCACCTTCCTTTCCAACCAGCGCCACAGCCAACTTTCCAGCTACATCCTTATTTTCGTAATCCTTTTCCAAGCCGTGATCCACAAAAACTGCCTCCATTGAACGTTCCATGTTTGATCCGGACATTACAAGTACGTTTTCCGTAGTAAAATCTCCAAGTATTAACCTTTTCGATGCGGCGGGCTGAACAGTTTCCAACTCTACAGCCTGAAAATAACCTTCTTGCGCTCCGGGTACGGACTGAACCCCAAATCTTCTTAAAGTGGTAGCCAAATATTCAGCGGCAATATCAATTTCGGGAGAGCCTGTCTCCCGCCCTTTCAACTCATCGGAAGCCAAAAAATAAATATGCTCTTCTATGGCGCTTTGAGATAGGGTTTCGAGAGTAATACTGGCCTCATCTTGACCCTGTATCGAAAGGCTAACCAACAGAGTTAGGCCTAAAAGTGTCTTTTTAATCATGCTTTAAATGTGCTTGAAGATATGGAAAATCATGGAAAAGCAGAACGAAACCGGGGGATCATAGGATAATGGAAAGAAAGGAGTTTGATAATCTATCAGAAAAAGAACAGCTCGAACTACTTGATCGCGATGGCCACTTAGTGGTATCACAAGAGTTTCACGCAACACTCTTTAAGTTCTATTGCTATTCAGGCTATTTCGTTAGTTATATTAACTACATGGATAAGAAAGTAAGCCAGGTCAAAACATGGGAGTCTATGGATCAGATTTACAAAGAAGCTCTCTCGGCTGATCCTAAGATAATAGATGAAGCTGTTGAGAGAGAGGATTATGAATATGGGAAAGCGTTAAAAGATATGATGGGATAGTACGTGAGGACATACTAAAAATATTAGTATTTTCGTTTTTCCCTATGAAGCTACGCCCCGGACTTTATAAACTGAGAGAGAAAAATAGTTTTGACCCACAGTGTGTTTATCTCCATGTGTGGGAAGTAGATAAAAAGTTGTACTACACCGTAAACGGCAGTGCCGGTTCACCCGCAGATGAGTACAACGATATCCCAATGTATGGTTACGAGTTGGTAAAGCAGCTTAAGCTACCCGCTGTGAGCAAGGCAACTGTAGTTCTT